>Ga0126343_10000662_pt1 | contig 14064 bp, 18 predicted proteins | sample Cyp2metagenome_FD_92531 | JGI IMG/M metagenome (GOLD analysis project Ga0126343, IMG submission 92531) | Coral microbial communities from Lord Howe Island, Old Settlement Bay, Australia - Cyphastrea 2 metagenome | ecosystem: Host-associated > Invertebrates > Cnidaria > Coral ... | reverse complement strand
GGAAGGTTTCTGAGTTCATGACATTTATGTGTCTTTGGTTTTGATACCACATATATACATCTATCTCATTCACGTTTATCCCATTTTGGGGGACTTTGGGATGTGTGCATGGTGATGGAACAGCAGTGTGGTATGGGGTCCTTGCTAGCTACGGTGTCATCACAATGCCTGGAGGTGAGCGCTGGAAAATGTAGAGTTTGTGGGATTTCCCAACACCAAATCCCCCTTGGTTCTCAATTTTGATCAAAAAAACATTGAATGGGGAACTTCATGAAATGGTGGCTTCTTCCAATGCAAGCACAAACCCAACGGGGGGGTGCATATGATCCCAAATTCAAATTAGATGGAACTAAACCTGTTTGACTTTTTTATGTTATTGAATTATCATCAGAATCCAAATGGTTGATCTTATGGTTATTCTGTGGTAAATAAATTGCCCCAAATTGTTTCCCAATTGTGGGTCTGGCCTGCTCATCGAACCGCTTTGATTGCTCAGGTCAATGACCTCGGGTGTGAAAAGGCATGGTCCATGGGCTGGGGTGGAAGCGCCGCCTGTGCCTTTCGGAGTTTGGAAACCATTCAGCGAAACGTGAAACGGGCATGTTTGCTACTTGGGTGCTGCTCGAAATGTGGTACCCAAAGTGATGCAAAATTAAATAGCCAGTGATGTTTATAACTATATAGCATTTCCCTTCTATTGAAACCTATTCAAAATGAGTCATGGGAGGGGATGCACTTCATTGCATACAGCATACATGTATAATATATATATATATGCATTTGGGCATTTGGGCTATTTCCCACTATGGATTTTTTTCAAAGACAATTACGGGATACCATTCTGTGTCAAACCCATGGGTATATATAATATATTATAATATATTAACCACATTTCAAATATTGATGTATGATCATGGGCAACCATCCTGCTCAAGCTTTTGGCGGCCCCACGTGGTTCATTGTGCCGAAGTGCATCTCGGTGACATGGCCTCCTGCAAGCTGGATCGGGTGCTGAAGAGTATGCACTGTCTGGGTGCTCCTAAGGTCCATCTAGTTGGGCCATTTTTGGATGAGCATGGGTGCCATATAGATTAAGAACATACAATTAATTGTTGCTGTTCTTACAATCCATGAAAGGAAATCCCATGCCATATCATTCAGCAGCCTTTTGGTACAGGGCCATGGTCAGCTTGTCAAGACACCCCCATGAAACCAGTAGCCCTATTTAAGCCCCACTTGGAGGTGCTGCTGGGATTGACGGTGCTCCTCTCCCTATCTAGCAATGTGGAGGTCTTTCAGGAGGCTGGATTTGGAAGCTGGATAAAGAATAACAAAAGGAATACCTAGGATCGCACTCCAAGTAGCAACATCTTAGTGGTGGGAGAGCTGGCCCTGGCTTAGCATAAAAAACCAGCTGTTCAGGCTTTTACAGTTGTGGTTGTGCTAGGTTAGACAATAAAGATAACCAGCTTTAAGACTTTAAGAGCAGTTGATTGTTGTATAAGGGCGGGCCTTTGCTTAGGTCACCAAATGGTTCAATCTTACCCCACAGGTTCCAGATATTTCATCTTACGCACTGGGTCAGAATAAGCAAATCAAAAAAGTATATTAGTGGAAGCTTGAACCAAATACCTATTACCCCAAGGATAGTCAACCCACTGCATTTCAACTTTATGTTATGGATATGAACAACATGGAGTCATTTTGGATCATAATATGGGAAATTCTTTGCATCATGTAGGTCCAGGAATCAGTGCCCTGAAGAAATTGGTAAAACCCACAAATATAATCTCTAGAGGCCTTGGGGTGATGGCATCTAGAAGCTTTGGGTTATGCATCGCTGGAATTAATGGTTTTGAAGATACTAACTGGGTGCATTTGTATGCCTTTGCCAGGCCTTTGACTACGTGGAGCTGTTTGCCGGACGTGGCTGGGTCACTGATACTATGGCATCTTCAGGGCGTTCGGTGGCAAAGTTGGATATATTACTGCATGACCCAATGCCAAACAAGCAGAATTTTATGGACTTGACAACGGACAGTGGCTTTTGGCCACCTGGATTCATAGTCTCTTTTGATTGGGGTAGTTCCTAAACAATGGGGATTAGCTATGGTTAGTTTGGCGTGCTTTGTGCTGATATGAACAGAAGTTGAAGATCTACATGTGGCAGCCCTGGTCGGTCCATTTTACCAACCAAGGGATTGAAACCCCTTAGATTTAAGTACCGGTTAATCAGTTTTGTGCTGGTGAATGGCCCCCAAGAAATTAGCAAATATGATTTTTAATGCCTAATCGGGGTTGGTGGGAAAAAGGTTCCTTGGTTATCCTTGCCTTTCTGTCCCCAAAAGACCCATTTGAAAGGAATGATGTTTGGTTCATAACATTGGTTTATGCTTCAATGTTGGTGGGTATGGTTTTCTGGAATTTTTCAAAAACAATCCATTGATGTTACGGTTCCAACCAATGGAGCACTGGTATGGCCTCAACAACATTGTTTGCCCAAGCACCCCTCTTGTTCCAAATTGTACATCTAAGTTTGGCACTCACTGCCATTCTGAACATGAAGTTTGACAACAGCTTCTGCGTCATTGGGCTATTATGTTCCAGCTTCGTTGCCATCAATGCTGGTACGCATCTGAGATCATTGATCAATCCACTGGGAGATGAATCCCGCAGTCATGTTCGGCTGGGAAATTGTCTTGCTAGCAGGACTCTTGCTTGGCGTTATGATTTCCCAGTTCATAGGTTTTCCTGTATTGTTTCACCAGAAAATAATATTTGATATACAGTAATTCTGCTAACCTGTTTTAGTGGGTGGTAAATAGTTGGGGTTTTACCCAAATTTGTCGTAACTGTTTGTTCCCACCAAGATTGTTGGGGGTATAGGGCCCATAAAAAACTGGTTCCCTTCGGCCTGCTTCTGCTCGCTCAGGGTGGTTCTCCTTTTGATGGCCTTGCAGGCGGTGGGAGCTGCGTGGATGGTAGAGCAACCCATCAGCAGCCTTGCTTGGTACCATCCCAGACTACGACGCATCTTACGGACTTTCACAAAGGTCTGGGTGCAAACAGAATTAACTATAATCATGAAATTACCATGAATTACCTGTTCAACTTTATTGGGGGAAAGCAAACCCTATTATTTACTAGTACCCATTGCAGGTCTGTTGTTTGTGTTAGTGGTCTGGGGCTGAACCCACTGGGATCTGGTGAGTCAACAAAAGACATTGTTTGTCTATCCAAGCCCCCCAAAACGGATAAAGTATATTTAATTTACTGGATGGCTTACATAACTTTTGGGAACTGAATCTTGTGGGGACAAAAAACCTTTGCAGGTGTATGTCTGCCGATGGTGGATGGGTCATTACAAGTCATGCACACCTAAACGACATATCTGCTGGTCAAATTCCAAGAAGATCGGTGGTTTGGATAGAGGCTCCCTAACGAAGGATCAACGAAAGGAAATCCGTCGCACTGGGGTGAAGAGTGCAAAAGTGAAGACCAACAAGAAGGGCAAGAAATCTTACTCGGGCACCTCAAGCCTTCGTGCTACTGGGTAGGGGGCTGAATTGTTAGTTTTCAATCACTATGCGGCAGGTTCTTGGTTCTTTCTCGTTTTCATAGCATTATTTGGAAAGGAATGCAACGATATGCAATATGTTTTGGCATAGCTATGTTGAATGCAAGCATGAAAAAGGATAGGCAACAGGTGGTCCCCACACTGTTTCGAATAAATATGTTGTTGAATGATGGGTCAAATTACCAACCAGTATTTTTTCATGCCTGCATGCACCAGTGCCAACTGTATAAACATACATGGATTTCCCCATTTCCATCCCTTAATTTCAATTTCCATCGTTGAGAGCCCAGGACGTATCCACCACACTTTGGCCTTCGCTTGGTGAAGCTTTTTCCCTTTCTTGTGGAGAACAAGTCCCCGGCCCCAGAGATCCCTGCCTCTTTTGCCGAAATGGAAACAAAGGATTTCTTTGATGGCCTGCCATGGGGTGATGATGTTTGGGAGGATGCTGACATGGTATCCTGCCTAGCTTATGTTCGGGGAAATCGTGACCTCAACATTGGGGAATGGCGAGATTCCTTCCCTGAAGCGTTGTGACCATATGTGACCATATCATATGGAGGTGACGCAATTTCTAGCAACAAACATGTGGCATTGGCCACATTCCTTCCTTAGATTTCAAAGACCCATATTACAATTCATGATAATTCAAATGCCTCCTGGCATGATGACTGGCAAACAGCCAGGGTCAGGGACCAATTGTTGCAGAAAAGGAAATGTTTCTGTCTGGGTAGACCTGGGACCTGGGAAAGTAGGATGGTTTTACTTTGATTGGGTATTTCAAGGGTTTGTCAGTAGTTATCCTAACACATGTCTCATTCAACAATTACAAAACCATACTGAAATTATGATATTGACAGATTACGTACTCTGTACGTACTAAATACGTACAGTACCCCGTACAAACCCGTACACCGTACAAAAGCCGGAAATATGCGCTAAAAGGACGGATTTTTCCGTATGAAAACCCGTACTTTTTACGTACATTTCCCGTACATTGTATATACCCCAACATTGACATTTTTGCCAAACATTGTGATGTTTTGGTAGAAATTGAGCATAACCATTTTCAAATAAGTTGGTGTTTGGTGGTTACAACATATTTCTTCATAAGAACATTTCTTTTACCATCTTGTAGTGGGATTTGTTCCACAGCCCTTTGAGATCCAATCGCAGAACAGCCTTGGGTGAGCTGTTGAAGGCTGTTGCATCGGCCTGCCATGGGGTCTAGGGAGAAGTCTGCTCCCCCTCGCAAGCTACCATCAAAGAGACATAGTTGTTCTGAGCTTCAGAATGGTCACCGTGGTCTCATGAAAGTCAAAAGAGAGCACATGGACCCAGAAGAACTTCAGAAGAAAGTCGAGGACACTTTGTTCCGTCTTGTGTCAGTTTCTGGTTACAATATGTTATTATTTCCAATGGTTGGTATCCAATCCCGATTTGATTTCCCTATGTTCCATGGTAGGAATATGAAAAGGCAATTGCCTCACTGAAGCAACAGAATGCTGAAGATGGGGATGCTGAGGCCAGGTGTAAATTTGATATGCAACCGTTGTTTTCTTGGGATGTGCCCCAATTATATGAAACCTGTCAGCCACATGTGTCACCAGGGTGAAGTTGATGAAGAAACCCAACCAGCAGCTTGGTATGAACAAAGATTGGCATCAGCTAGTACTCCGAAGATGTTGTGGGGTAAATGTTCCACAAAGGTATGTGGCCAGTGAACAACATGTGTGATAAATATTTTAATCAAATCGAGTGGTGTTAGAAACTTGCATTTTTGTTTTGCCCCTTCCTGAGTGATTTCTCAAACCATTAGCCAATAAGGCAACTGAAGCGGAGTTGGCAGCTGCCAGAAAGAAATCTGCGATGGACCCAAAGAATCTCAAGAAGACCAATCCCCCGAAGAATGATGCACGTTCAAAGGACCGTGATGTTGCATCTAAGAGCAAGAGTCAAACCCATGTGGCCCCTGTTGCTAAGAAGACTGTTCCAGCACCGTCATCGGCCCCGGCCGGTCCTTCCCAGCCTTCCAAGCGCCACCGTTCCAAGTCTTCTCCTTTGGATGCATCGACACCTGCAGATGATCTTGCCAAGGCTGTTGGTGGTGGAGCTCTATGGTTGGGTTGTGGCCTAAATAGCAACTATCTTGTGGTAAAACAACTCCTTTTGTCGGGGAAATACAGATATTCTGAACACTACTGTGTAATTGTAGGGTTGATAATTTGATGCTTAGTACATTAAAAAAAACATTATGCAGGAACCCAACAACAATTCTGGTGCCTGTCCCCTTCAAACACTGCTTTTGGGAGTGGGTTCCGGTGGAAAAGGTATGTCTTGGGAACTCAACCCGGTTTCTTTTGCCATAGAGGGCTGCCTTCAATTTAAAACTTCGGTTTTGGACCCTGTGTAGTTCTAAAGTTCATGGTTGGGAAACATTCCCTGCTAGGATTCAAAACGGTTTACAATTAACCCGGCATATAGGTTTACCATGGCCACATGTACATGCCTAGGGAAAATTCATTAAACACCGGTCATTGTATGATGGAGTGGGTTGAATCATTGGGGCCCAAAGCAACTTCGTGGGATTTGTACCAGTCCTACTCCTACTAGGCATTAAAGCCTAGTCCCAATTATCATTGGCATTACCTGATATTACCTGTTTTGATGACAGTACAGTTGATTCAACCATTTGTGTTTTTAAAGCCTCATGCAAACCACATGATACAGTAAGGAGCAAGATATCTGTTAGCCAAACACTGGGCCATGACCATTTATATTTTAAGAATATGGTATGTGCTTGCAGGTCAACAAAGATCTCATGTCCCAGCTCGCAGCTATGCAGAAGAAGTTGGATGCTGCCACCAAGGGATCTGATTCATCCCGGGCTTCAGTGAAGACACCAATGAAGACACCCTCAAATCCCAAAAGGCGTGCTCCCTCCCCAGTGACAGCCTCGGAAGGTTCTTCCGATGCTGATGCCTCGGGGGAGTCGGAAGATGGTGACAAGGGTTGCGAGGGGTCAGACAAGGAACCCACTGAAGCTGCCAAAAACAACCGGTTGAGGCGCTTGTGTGAAAAAAAGCCGTCAGGAAGGTGCCATGTGCCGAATGATGTACATGAAAGATGGGCAAAAGGGGGTGTTGAGAGGATGAAGCTACGAGATGAATTGGAAAACAGTGGATGGAACAAGGACTGGTTCAATCTTCCATGCAATGCTCTAAAGGTGTACTTGTTATTTTGATAACAGTATTGGATTCTTCTGTCTTGCATTTGATTTCCAAGATCAGTTCTTGAATGGTATGGACAATAATTAATGTATTGTAATGACTCTGATATCCCCTAGAAACTGATCATACGTTTGAATACTTTTGAAGAATATGCATACCTGAAGAACCCTGAAGATGTCTAGGGCCCACGCTTCTTTCTCCAATCTAGCTGCTCGCTGAAATTTGGCAGGATGCATTCCTGACACGTCTGGTGCGGCAAAGTGAAAGGCTGAACAAGAGCACCCGAACGAAGAAGAGACGTTGGCTCACGGAGGAGATGATGAGGACAACGCTGGGTTGGTCAAAGTACCCTGGTTTCTTTAAAAAGATTGCAATATAATGATCACTAGAAAGGATCATGCTTCCACTTTTGAATCAAAGTTGACTTCAATGGTCTTTGAAATTGCTGAGTTGAAGCTATTGAAGGGAATGTGGCTGTCACAAGTTAAACCTGCTGGTTGATTTTGCCCTCCTATACTCCTATAAGGCTAGCCCTGCATGCTTAAACTGAAATGGAATTTATTTTCATCACTGAGGCAATACATCAAAGACGTGGTGAAGTTCTGCGGAAAAAAAGGGAATGAGTCTCTGGTCCGGAGTCTTGGCATAGAATGCAAACTCTGACATCCCCAATCTCAAATACACAAAGCATGAGAAGTGCTGTGAAAACCAGGCGGTTGACCAAATAAGGTATGCCTGACATGTACATATATAACCTGAATTCCAAGGAGTTTCCCATGCTCATTATTCATGACCCTTTAATAGCCTTTACTCTGAATACACGGGGTCAGGAAGGACAAGTACAACCGGAAGATCAACAAGTACCACGTTGACGTGGAGGAGGGCGACTCGGACTTGGACGAGGACATGGAGCGAGAGATCAAGACTTCCAGCAAGGACTGGGGACATCTGGGAATGGTGGTTCCTTCCATTCACCCATTGATTAAAAGAGTCAAAGTTTAATCTGAATGGTATAGCTGTGAAAAGGCAACTGGACCTATTGCTAAAATGAAATTGTATGACTCTATCTTATTCCACTGTTGTGTGTATTGGGCTGCATGCATGCACATGCACTTGCAAACTTCTGTTGGGCAGTAGATTGAAACACATTTGGACAAAGATGGAATACGAAAGACTTTGTACATGTTAGTGTATGGTACCTTTCAATGACTTAGTGCTGAACCATCTGAATCTGACAGGAGATCCAAAAAAAGGTCAAGTTCCAGGCCTTGGACCCAAAGAAGCGCAAGGGTAAGCAGGCTCCTGAGCAGGCTCCAGAAGAGTCGGAACCCGACACTGCTGACGAAGCCAACGATGGGGCGCAGGAGTGAATGTTCATATCATACCCTGTCATACCCATTCCTTGACCTATTGGTTTAAAACGGCAAGACTATTTTAGAATATATTTTTTGTGGATTTCCTGAATGCACCCATGCAGGAATACCAATCTTTGAAGAAGTTTGGTGATGCCATGCTGACCAAAGTCAATAAGTTGAATGAGCTGTCTGGCAAGTTGGATGAAGCGATGAAACAAGATGAGTCTAGCCCACACCGTGACAGAGTCAACAAGTGGCTGACTTAGATTCAAAATCACTTTCTCTGAAACAACCTGTGTCCACTATTCTATTCACTATGAAATGATGGCCTCCACAGTTGCACTGGCCTTACAAATAAGAGAAAACAAATCATCCGGCCCTTAGGTCCCAGAAGACCATAGAAGGTGCCGTGGCAATCCTTGAAGAGCAGTTCGAAGCGGTGCAGTTGACAAAGGCCGAAGTCAATGACCTCCAGACTGGGAAATTGAAACAACCCGAGATCGAGAGGTAGCCCATCTCAAAATATCTCAAAATATCTCAAACAGTTGATGTTAAATTGATGTGGGATTTCAATTGACTGCTATATGATATATGTTTATGTGTTTGGAAGGATCCTATCAAATATAGATACTGTATCCGTGAACAAAATGATGGCCCATTGATCCAGCTGATACAACTTAGGTTGAAGGGCCTGGTCGAGGAACAGATCAAGCGCTCCCAGAAAGCGTGTGCAAAGGTTACCACGGCTGAATCTACTGCAAAGACTTTCGCCGCACTTTGAATGTTTTCCCAAACCAGTGATCCAGTGTTTTTTCAACATCATTTCAATTTCCTTGGCCAATGCACCCCAATGCCCCAACAGTTGATAGAACTAAGATTTCCTGATCCCTTATGCTTCCCTTGCTGGCCCCATTCTCGCTCAGGAACCTTCTGAAGATGGTGACGAAGAATGACGAGTGATCCTGAGGGCTTGAGTCGGGGGGCAGCCTCCCAGTGGCCCGTGATGGTTGCTGGTGTGCTGTGCTATGAATCCTAGTGACCTTTTAATTTGAAAGGACTTTTCTTAGTTGAAAGATGGCCTCATTCTGAGGCTCAATGGCATCATGTTTTCACTCAATGGGGTTTGGACATCATGTGCTTCGCACGTGCGATCATGGATCCAACATACGGATTCCATGGACAATCTGAAGATCGAACACCGGTGGGAAAATGAAACAGTTCTCAGCTGATGTAATTTCAATTATATAATGCATGTAAAACCAGTGGCCATTGAATTCATGCCAGGTGCTCGCCACAATGGACCCGGACGAGTCCTGGAAAATCTTGCCAACTTTGCTGCTCGAGGCGTCTCTTCCTCAAAGATCTCCTGCATAGAGTGTGACACTTCAACAACTTGATCAAGGTGAATTATTGAGCCAAAGCCATAGCTGCTACTTCTATGATTTTTCAGCCATTGGTTCAACATAAAATTCGACCTATGAAAGAAAGCATGCAACAAAGTCTCCATATGTTTTCTGAAACCTGTTTCTGAGATAAAAAGGGTTGTATTCCACGCCTACCTCATTTGATAAATAAAACAATAAGTTCACCTCTGACCTGTCTAAGAATTATATATGTGTTATGAAATCGTAATCAACTAAAGTAATACCTTTGCCAGCCACTGCCAACATGGATGATTGGTTCGGAGAGCTTCTCAATGCCTCATCTTCAAAGCGACCAGCCGAATCTATGCAGCCTGCTGAAGGGCCTTGTCCAAAAGCTGTGAAGTGTCTTGTTTCAAAGCCAGCCAGTGGGTCAAACTGAGGTTTAGTTTGAGTGTCAAACCCTACACTGGATTCGGTGATGATTTTGATGGGTATCTTAGGTGTAGTGCAGCAAGTGAAGAACGCAATTTGATTGACGATGATGTGGACCCGCACATGGAATATTTCACTAGATCAATGGACCCATCACCAGACCGTGCTACCGTTGCGAGTCCTGATCCCCTGCCGAAGCACCATCTAGCGCCATGGCATGCAGGAACAGTATGCCTTTATGTGTGCATATATAGAGATGTAGTTTTTCTTTATATGCATATACATGTGGATGGAAACCAGCATTGAACACAAATAACTTTAAGACCATGGTTGTTTGCTTTCCACTTCAAACCATCCAACATGGAAGTTCAATACTTTACCATAAATCAGTTAGGACTCAATGTGATTTGGGTGGAATGTGTTTTGGGTTCCAAACTTTGTTCTTTCTCAGGATATCTCTCCATGCCTCTCCCCGGCTGTATCTGAGGACAGTGGTGATGCAGTTGCTGCTTTGCTAAGTGAGCTGGGTGAGACATTTGATTCGGAATCTTCTTTTGACTGGCAGTTGGTTCGACCATATGGTCTTTTGAACCATTGTGTTCGGCCTACCCGTGCTGTGTCTTCATGTGGCAAACTCTTAGCACATGCCAGGGCACAAATTACGGCATTTAGGGAATCAGTTGGGGTCCGGGTGTGCGTTTTTAAGTTGGGAGTCACATCCAACCCCATCAAAAGATATGCTGATTACATTGGAAAGGGGTATGACAGGATGTGGCTGATTTCAGTGTCTCAAAGTGCTGACACTATTCAAATGCTGGAGGCTGCATGCATAGCTTTGTTCAGTTCTCATGTGGGGTGCCGGAACAAACCGGAATCAGGAGGGGAAGGGGCTCTTAATCGGGCTACACCTCCCAAGCCTCCGTTTTACCTTTATGTGGTGGGTTGCAGAGCTGATCAATTTAGAGCTGTCGGCTGATTGCAATCGCAAATTAAATCTGACAATTTTGGGGCGCGCGCAAAGAGGAAAAAAGTATTCTTGTAAAAGTGCAGGGTTTAACTTTTGTACATGTGGCAGGTGTCCAACACTTTGACTTCACTCATCCACCCCTGACCCCTGGGATGTTCCATCATCCCACCAACTTCTTCCACACACCTGCGCTTGTTCGCTGAGGAACCTATGTGCCATGTTGTTGAGCTGGCTGCAGCCGAAGTTTCTGAGAACCCTCAAGCTAGCGAGGCTTTACGGGAGTTTGCAGCGGTTAGGCCCAATGATGCAGAACAACGGGGGCATGATGTGTTGGTGAAGCACGAGTTATCATGCCCAGTTGAGATTAACAAGGTTGACCTCTCTGACACAAAGCGTTTCAAGAATTGGCCATACATCAAGTTTTCCACATGGGTCAAATATCTTTTGGATTCTGGACGTTTGGCGCAACAGTTGTGTGCTTGTGCGGATCTACAAAGTATGCAAGTGAAGCTACAAGAGTTCTGGCTACGCTATGAAGCCATAGACCCGGAACACCAAATCTTCGCTATGAGGGATGCTGGTACAGTAGACCTGAAATGGGTTATCCCAGTCTATAGTCATTCCGACGAGGGTCGGGGCCATAAAAAACAAGCGTTTTGGCTGTTGAGCACTCATGGGGCATTAGGCCGTGGAACGAGGGCATTTCTCAAGAAATCGAAGGATAAGCTACCTTTGAAAAGAAATGGGTTTGGTCTCAATTTTTGTGGCCATACTTGGACAACAAATTTTCTTTTCAGCTGCATGCTGCGAAAGTTCTTCAAGAAGGACCCGGAGATCCTCCATAGTTTGGTTGGTGTCTATGCCAGGGACATGGAGGACCTATTGTTGAACGGTGTTAGCAGTACGGACGGGCTGATTCAGGTTCGGTGCTGTCATTTGGGGACAAAGGGAGACCTCCCAGCTCTTGCTAAGCTGGGAAGAATGAATCATACGTTTGGGAATGTCCCAAAGAAAGCAGCATCAAAGAAACCTTGTGAGGGAATTTGTTGGATGTGCTGTGCTGGTCGTGAGTCCAATCCATCCCAGAATATCTCTGCTATCCCATTTGAAGACACCTCGGGTAAGCCTCTTTGGGAAGGAACGCTGGGTCAACAAGATGCATTTGATGGAATGCCTGCTATACTGGAAGGTGTTCCATTGCTAGAGGAGAACAGGTGGCAATTCTTCAAGACAGACCTCTGGCACAATTTTCACCTAGGTGTTGCCAAGCATTATGTTGCCAGCGCTCTAGTCTCAATCTTGGAAAACGTGGATCTTGAGGTTGGGTCAATGGATGACAAATTTGAAATCCTGAATGCAGAGTACAAACGCTTTTGCAAAGAAAAACGAATTAGCCCACACTGTGAGGAACTTGGACGGGACTCTTTAAACTGGTACCAATCAACTGCTTGCCCTATTGGGTCATGGAACAAAGGGAGTGCAAGTACTCACTACATGTTGTTTCTCGAGTATTTGTGCAAAATATGGTCTGACAAGTTTGGGGATGATCCTTTGCTTCAAACCATTGCCACTGGGATGGATTGGGATTGTTTCTTTGGTGTTTGATCCTATTCAATAAACATAGATGTTGATTACCACCACAAAAAGTTTCAATAGTTTAATTTGTGTTTGTTTTTTTTTCTGGGGGGAAGCCCAAGGGTTTTATCCATTTGATGTTGTTGGTTTGCCCAGGTGACTGCAACTTCAGCTATGAATACAGCAATATCGGCTATGTACCATGAAGGCTTCTTCATTCGATGGCCCAGGGCCTTGAAGATTTCAAAGTTATGGCTTCTTTTTTTGCGAAAGTATTCGCAAGCAGTCTCCATAGTCTATCGACGTGGTTTGAATCGCTTCGCCATCATCCCGAAATTACACATGTTGCACCATGGTGCTTTGAAACTGTTGAGGGAGTCCCAAAGGGCCCAAGAGGATGGAACAACATGGACTATTAATCCATTAAGTGAGTCGGTGCAAATGCAAGAAGATTGGATTGGGCGACCAAGTCGATTAAGCCGTCGGGTAGCTCCTAGGCGGGTCCACTTTCGTGTTTGCCAAAGAAGTTTGATTTCCGTTATGCAATTTCTGAAAAAAGCTGATAAAGATCAGCGGGGGTTGTTTGCTGCTACGCGTCGCGCAGTTGTTTAGCTGCCTGTGGATGGCCCTGATGATGGATACGACTAACATACTAACCATGCAATGTACCATCTTAGATACCTGAACATTTTTTGGTTCTTACTCTTACAGGGCTGCTGTGTGCAGAGCTTCAGAGAACTTGCTTGAGACATTGGGGTCCAGGCCAAAAGTCGGACGAGCGAGTGAGGGCGGTGCTGGTTTAACCCATTTTAGTTTGTATGAGAAGCGTATTTTTATATATTAATATATTTCATGTGGCCAAGATTGACAAAGTATCTTCTCCATCTCTCAGTGTTGACAACTCAAGGGTATGTTTCATGAATTCAGAAATTCCCAAAAAATGGTGTTTGGGAAAAGGGCCGTACTTTTCAAAGAGGGCCGTACTTTGTGAGAATCTCGGGTCTGACCCATTTCTGGGGGACAGATGGGTTCTAGGTATATATATATAAATGGTGTTTAAATGGGACAATCATCTATAATTGGGGGATTTCAAAGCTAGCCATGTTGGATGACCAGGGGGGGTTTTAGCAACAAAGAATAACAACGTGTCATTTGTTTCTTCGCTGGTGGTTGCCATGTCTCCTCAGTGCATTCTCCTGGATGACCCACAGCCATTTGTTGAAGATATCAACCAGAGGCAATATCCCACAGGTTTTCCCCAAAATCGAAGTTGCACCACAAGGAACCTGGAAGTTGCAGAAAGATCGACATCGGATAGTTTATTTTTTTTGGCTTGTTAATTCCAGAAAAGGCAAATTTTGACTTGGACATGCTATGATATGCCCAAAGTCAGTTCAAACCATCGACATATCTGAGTCGTTCTTGCTTATGCGGCTGTGCAGTCTTGGTGATTGGTGAGAAGCATATTTTTGTTGTTCAGGCGTTCATGTTGAAAAAGTGGGCCTGTGTCTCTGTCTAAGTATCCCCCGATTCTTGGGGGTTTGCGCATTTGTTTGTGCAAAGC
>Ga0126343_10000661_pt1 | contig 14069 bp, 10 predicted proteins | sample Cyp2metagenome_FD_92531 | JGI IMG/M metagenome (GOLD analysis project Ga0126343, IMG submission 92531) | Coral microbial communities from Lord Howe Island, Old Settlement Bay, Australia - Cyphastrea 2 metagenome | ecosystem: Host-associated > Invertebrates > Cnidaria > Coral ... | reverse complement strand
TTCGCAGCCATGAGTTGATCAATAGCCCCTATCGACCCTTGAGCAATAATCATCTCGGTCGACACTCTTTCAACTTCTCGATTCATTCTCAGTCAACAACAGACCATCACTCAATCAACACTCAATCAATATCTTACTTGACATTTGGGCAAGTGTCTACTGACTCATAATTATGTAACTATGGGTCGACACTCTATGCCATGTCTGCGAAAATTAGTCTCTTAAGATCCCAATCAAGTGTTGACTGGGTATCGATCCAGATCTCAACTGAGCATTGATAAAGATGTTGATTGCGTATTGATCAGGGGCCAATTAAAAGTACCTATTGACACTTGACTGGAGGTGCCTTTTAATAGTTCACACAAACCCAAGTGCTAGCCATTGCAGAAGCTACAGTATATTATTCAACTAACCTGTGTTTTCGAACTCTTGATCATGAAAGTAATGTGTGTACTTCCAGAATCTGAACCGTCTTCTATTTTGACAACCGTGCTTGTCTCCAACTTAAGATCAGGACAGAGTCTTGTGCTGTGAATAAAATCATCTGTAGTAAGATCTTCAACTCTTTTCAAATCTCCAGTAGCCAGCTGAATGATGGATCCCTTGATAAATGGTGGAGGTACCTGAGGAGGGGCTGGCGGAAACTGTCCCTGCATGTGCATCAGGGGACCTGATGGGTACGCTCCAAACATTGAAGGAGGCATTCCCTGACTAGGAAGTACAAATCTACTTTGGTTTCCAAGTACATGAGGTTGTAAAGGTTGTGCAGCAGGTAACTGTGTATTGTTTGATGGTATTTGATTCATGATGGCAGACTTGTTAGCTGCTAATTCTGCCAGCTGAGAAAGGTTGCTTGTGGCCAGGAATCCTGGAGAATAGTGAAAGCCATTTGAAGCTGGAGCTGGCACCTTATCAGCGGGATTTGTTTGTGGTGTGAACGATAATGTTGAAGTGCTCGCCTTTGAATCAGAACTGCTTGCAATCTTGTCTGAGCCAGTTTCAGCCCCTGATGCTTCCAATCCTGAAAGAACATAATTTGTTAATAGATGAAGGAAATAAAATTGATAACCAACAATGCCGTTTCTGACATTCTGCTCCAGAGTTTTAACTTTTCATTTTTCCAACCTCGCATTTCTCTTTTTTGTATTTTTTTTTAACTCTATGGGATGCACTGGTGCATGAAAATGTTGGGAAGTGCAAATGAAGGTCCTAAATAGTTAGATCTCACAGGAATATAGTCCTTTCAAGCTGAGACCAGACCCAGAAAAAGTCTAACAGCCCTGGGTTGTAATTTGTGTCACCTTCAGAAGAAGGACTGGCCAAGATCTTTTAACTCCAGAAGAAGTGTCACAATGACTGTGACATCTTCATTTTAACTTGGTCAAATTTAAATGAAGAGAAATAGTCACTCCTAAAGCTTGCAGAATAATTGGAACAAACAAAAACCATAGAACATGCTAATTTCATATAATATTCAATTCGATCATAGTTAGTAGAGGCCCCCTCTACTAACTATGTTGTGATCTATTCCTTTTCATCCACACATGAATTTAAGCTAAGGCTTTAGCATTTCACACATCACAATGGTCACATCTTCGACAGAGTCTGTCAACATTCTGGTGACATTTTAGTTAGATTTCCGCTCCTACAATTTCCACATCTTTCGATTTCCATGATCTGGTAAAGCCTGGCGTGCCCAATCAATGAAAATCAATCATCGGAAGGCAATTGATATAATCAATATAATCAATAATAATTAATTAATTATTATCGATTGCCTCAATTAATCGATGAAAATCGATACTCACAATCCTAGTCCCCGTAATTGCTTTCGATTATATCGATTGTCATCGTTTGTCATATGTAGTTTGTTATTATCTTTAATGTGCGAGTTGGCAGTTTTTGTCGAGACCCTACTGTATGTGATTCTCAGGGCATGACCTTCATTTCTGTAACTCTGCCATTAGCCATGCACCCTTTCATCAGCTCAAGCAAAAAAAAAAATCACTGTAAACTTCACTGATGTTCAGGTGGCTTAAGGAATGCGATAAACTTTTACTGTTGTTGTTAAGAGACATTAAATAGTTCATTAACCTTGCGAAGCTACCGTTTTACAGACTCGGGGTACATGTAAAAATATACTAAAACAACACAGTCAAGAAAGCAATTTAATCAAAGGAAAATGGGCTACAACCAATTAAAAGTTTTCTTTGAATCCCTTTCCTTTTATTGCAAACAAAGCTAATCTCTTCTCCATTACCGGTACGTTTTTTGCTTAAATTGAAATAAAACAAAATCAACAATATCGATGAAAATCGATAAATTTGATAACGATCCATGAAAATCGATACTCACAATTTTCTTGTTAATTGATTTTCATCGATTGGGTATGCCAGGGGGTAAAGGGGAGATTGATGTGTATCTTTTTTAATCTGGCTAAATGTAATTTAGGCTAAGTTAAACGCAAAACAATGCTGGCCAGCAGTCGCTCCCTGGGCTTTGGTGCGGGGTGGCCTGGGGCTCTGCGCAGGGGTCTAAGCGTGGTTTACAGCTCGACTTCAGATGTCAAGTCATTCTGAGTTTGCTTTCGCTACAGGATAGTTCGCTAAGTTTATTCCCAGCCCGCCCCTCCCTCTTGGCACGGTAAGTATTAGGTAAGTATCTTTGTTTCTACTGTTCTAACAGTGTGACGGTGCCTGGTAGATGCCGCTTACAGGGTTGTCATGGATACCCTTCGCGTTCGGCTAGGAGTGACTCGTGGCCCCACCTTCCTTATTTCAGGCACCATTCCCCAAGCTTATCTACTGTTGATGAGTTTAATGTTAAAACACAGTTCAGATCACTATGTGCTTTTTGTTAGTATGTGCGTCATCATGCATGAAGGTGTAGATGAATCACTGCATAACATATGCAAATATCAACATAATGTGCCACTGCATTGTTATCTTTTTGATACCCTAGTATATGAATACAATGAAACTTGAAGCAAGTTCATGTAGTTGACAGGAAGCATGCAAAAAACAAATGCAAAAAAGTCATGATGTACAGGTTTAGGTTTTAATTACTACATGTATTGTGATCAGGTGAAAAAGTGCTACTACAAGGTTTCTGTAAAGCCAGTCATGTGGTGCATGTTAAATAAATGTAAACCAAATGGGGAGAGTACTCCTTATAATGGCCTACACGGGGGGGCTCCACCTGAAAGGGGTACGTTTTCAGGCTTCAGGTATATAAAAGGGGATTTCACAAGTTGAGATATATAAAAGGGTAGGGAAATCAGTCATCTAGGTATTTAAAAGGGCCTTTAATTAAAATTGTTCAATTCAGTTTATTTATTAAGCACTACATGAAGATGATGACAAGTAGGTGATATGTGAAAGGGGTACCTTTTTGTAATAAAAAGGTATATAAAAGGGGTACCTTTTCTGCCAAAATGGTATATAAAAGGGTAAGGGGTTGGACCTTGAGGCAGAGTCTCCTCATATTAAACTTTGTTAAGTACCTCCCCCCCCCCACCCTGGACGTAAACCAAAGCAAACACAAATTAATTCCTGACCAATAGTCAACAAAAAACTGCTCTTATGAAGACATATTAATGCCTAGCACATAATACGAAATCAAGTGTGTACATACCAGTTCCTTCCTTTACTGGTCCTTCGACCAGAATTTTTCCATGAGCAGATGTAGGCTGTGAATCTGCTTGACTGTCATCTGAGGGACCTGATGATGCCATCGACTCAGAACACTGCAGAGGATTTTCTGTAATGAATTCAAGCAAACGTCAAATCAATGATTAAAAACATACTACCATTTTAAAATTCAAAAACTGTTTACATGGTTCACCTTTGATTTTATTCAACTTTTGATGTCTCCTGTAAGGTAAGAAAGGTCTATTCATATAGTTGGAGAGAGTAAGTTTGCCTAGTACTGGAAGGAAAATCCTGAGCACATTTTTCAAATCGGTCATCTATAATCGCTGTTAATCTTCTCCACTCTCCACTACCCTTTTTTTCTTGCTGATTTATCATTATCTCCATGGTATTTTTTAGTACAAACTATGGTATTTTTTAGTAAACTACGATTTTCAGGTTTCCTACATTTTAAGGCGACTTAATTTGAACTTGACGAAAATAACTCAAAATATCCTTACTGAACTCCTTTAACAATGTCAGTCTAGTGGAGAAAAGCATGCAGGAACCTTACAGTTTTCATGATATGGTCCAATGAAAATCAGTGAACACTTCAAACGGCTGAACATTAAGCTCTACCAAAAGAATGTTGAGTCGTATATGTTGCGTGACTGCAAAGGCATTGGACGTCACATGCTACATTTGTCCCTCAGGACAAATAATAATCAAATCTTTAATTGATCATATTAGACATCACAGAAATCTCAGCCTATGGCATTAATATTTATTTAATACTTGACCAAAAAAATATTACTTTTTTTAAAAAAAAAAGAACGGTTCTCAAAGTTTCGACTGCTCTTAAGGTTTTTCACTCTTTTTCTTCTACAAATGTATGTCTAACAACTCAGAAGTTCTTCCTTCTTCCCGTATTTTCATTTCAATATATGTCTCCCATGAAGCTTTAATGCGAAAGCCACGTATAAATTAGAATAGCTTCAAATAAGCTCCAATATGCATAAAATTGTACTGATCTGTACTGTTTTACTTATCGTTTTCACACGCGCTTACAACAAGCATCTGCACCAAAAAAACAGCGAAACGACACAGAAGCTAACGATTGCAAGCGACTGTCTACCAGATCTCTTATTTCAAATAGGAAAGTATCCGAGAAATTCCTTGATTTCGTTGGCGTGGGGTAAATGTGGTGTCAAGACGAAGCCACCATATGCAAATGAGATCCCTGCCTGTGTGTCATGCGATCTTCGACAGTGACTGTCATGAACTGACACACTAAAACATCACGATATAATCCGAAACCTTCAAACAAAGCTTAGAACACGGGCAAAGACCTTTGCTAGAGCAACAACGCTTTTCTGGGACGCCACACCAACTGGGTGACTCAGAACAGCTTGAAGTTCCTCTTCTCACTGAGAGAGAAGACGTGACAGAACGTGTTGTGTAAGAAATAAGCTTTCCTCGTGCCTCGGGAAAATAAGGCTCAAACACTACGATATTAAATAAAATATACCTTAAACCTGGCTTGAGCTAGGGCAATTTTCATCACATTAGACGCATGCAAAGTCAAAGACAGGTAATACTGCCTCAAACGTTGAGAATTCGGCGAACAAACAATCTTTTGTACGAATGACGGCGTTAATTATGCAGTAACAAAATCGAAAAGCATATGAATTCAAAACGTGCCAAAGAAAAACAATTATAAATGTAGACATTTTGAACCTCCTGCAAAAAACCTGAGAAATAGTGTTAATTATCTTACCTTGGGAATTCAAGTCTTGGGAAGACGAATCTGAAGACTGCTGCGAGAACGTGAGAACTGAAGACGAAGGCGCTACTCCGACAGCAGCTGAAGTTTCTTCGCCGGTAGTGTTTGGAGCTGTGTTACTCATGTTTTCACGGATACCTTTCTATTATTAGGTTTGAAATACAGTCAGAAATCCCCTTTTTCATCCAGTTTCGATCGCAAAATGCTGAGAAGGAAACCGAGTTGATTTGCACTGAACGGGAACCTTCGCGGAAACGCTTTTCAGGCTCTACAATCGTTTTCTTTCCAACAATAAAACTTCAAGAGAAATCAACTAAAGCACAGCTGAGCGAGATGTCAAACACCTGAAAACTTCAAAACTGTTCATAATCTCTCAAGGAAAAGGTACTTTTGTTACCTCCGCGGGTACCATGACAAAAAATTCGGAAACACAAAGCGGCGTGACTCACAGATATTTACACTTGCTTGATATCCGATGATTTTCAATGAAATGCAGAGAAAATTCGCGACCTTCAACTCTGGTCTTGAATAAATAATCAGGTACGGTGAATTGAATTGGCGCCACTTCGAGACAGGAAGGAGTTTATGCGCGAAACCGAGGCTATTTCGTAGATAACGCAAACCACCACCTCGCGCGCGCGCAGGCCCCAGTTGTTCAAAGGCTGGATAACGCTATCCACCGGATAAATCACTATAAAGCGGATGGCGGATAACGCGATTTATCCGGTGGATAGCCTTATCCACCTTTTGAACAACCCGGGCCAGACTAATCATAACCTGTGTTACAGCCGCCTCTCCCCGTAAAAAATCGGAGGAGAATCTCTCCTTCGATTTTTTACGGGGAGAGGCGGCTGTAACACAGGCTAGACTAATCACTCTCCTGGGTAATTTTGTGAATTTTGTGAACACTTATATTTATCCGGTGGGTAGCGTTATCCAACCTTCGAGAAAAAAAATCAGATTCTTCCTATTCAGAAATTTCTGTTTATTGCAACAGCAAGGGATATTATAATGTTACAACACCTTATTATCCATTTTTCGCACCATTATCTGTCAAGTGGTCGCTTATGGGAGGTTAAAAACAAAAGAAAATTTCAAACTTTTAGCTCTAAAAGAGGTCGCGGTCGCTTACGCGACGTTGTCGCTTAGAAAGAAGGTTGCAAACGACTATGGTGATTTGACTGGGAAACTTTACTAGTCGCTGAGGAAAGGTGGTCGCTTACAAAAGGTGGTCGCAACCGGAGGTACGACTGTAGATAGTGAGTAGCGTAGCCAATCAGAGAACAGCATTCGTGATAGAACGCTGGTAGATTTATACTAAAACTCGAATGAAACACTGTACAGGTGTTTTAATGCTGTCTCTTAATTACTGAAAACAGATAGGACCCTGCGCATGCTCCTGATTGTTTTGAAAGCGTGTCATCTCGTGTCATTCTCGTCCCCAGAGCCCACGATCCTTCTGACCTGCGGCAGGGATCGAGAGCTCTGGCTCGAAGCTCTGGCTGGACCCGATCGTCTGAGTATGCGCAGAGTATTGGTCTCATATTCTCAGCCAATCAGATTTGCTAGATTTGACGGAAGTCCGTGAATTGCGGACTTCCGGTGTTGGGCCAGGCCAGAGCTCTCGATCCCTACCGCAGGTCAGAAGGAAGAGGGTCAGAAGGGTTCTGGGGACGAGAATGGTCTCGTGTTTTCTACCGTCCCTTGAGTTCTCAAATGCCGGTCGGGTGTTATCTTTATACAAAACTTTGGCTTCTTGATAAACTACGAGTATGAATCGTAGCCTGTTTTAAGGTCACTAAAACAAGAAATTTCAAATGAGATTTATGCTTCCTCAGGACTCAAGTTGGAAATTCTACTTAATTTATAAAGCACAAAATATTTCGGGATAAAAATCTAATCATAGTTGAGTATTTTACTAATAGTGTCAGCGTATAGTTTTCTTTTGTTTCACAAAAAAGCACATAATAACAAAAAGTAAGTAAAATTCCAACTTGGATTCTTAGAAAGCATTATATCATATGCGATGGCTTGTTTTCAAGAAAAGCATATTCAAGGGTACAAAAAGGTATTTATTATTTTCTCATGCATCTGAGCGGTCCGGAATCCTAAATCCTTGAATCTGATTGGCTAATTGCGCGCGCTCCAGCGGTCCGGACTTTTCCATCCCGACCCCGCGTACGGACCGCTACTAATTTTCCAGCTTTCGCGTCTTTTCCAGCAGTTTTTTTTTTCACTGCAAAGAACATAAAATGTAAACAATGACCTGAACAAACAATTATGGAGATTTCGTTAATGTGTGTAATGTTGATTAGATTTCCTATTTCCTAAATGTCAAACGCACACGTGCACCAGGTTTGAAAATGGCTGCAGTGAAAACTCAACAAAAAAACTGCTTACAAAGTGCTCTACGGAAGAAAATAATAAACACGTTATTTGCCGGCCTAGGTCGGTCCGTATTGGGAAAAACTGTGCCCTCGGTCTTGAGTACGGCCCTCGGCATGCGGCCTCGGGCCGTACTCAAGACCTCTGGCACAGTTTTTCCCAATACGGACCTCCCGGCCGGCAAATAACATATCTACATGAAACCCGTGCCAAAGATCGACAACAGTTGACAAGACTTTTTCTCCTCACCATAAGTATTTATCAATGACATGTTTTCCCACGCTTTTCACGGGTTATCGTGTACCCCGCGCTTTTCGCTAGTTACCTTGTTTTCCCCCCTGTTGGGAGCAGTTGCATGTAAATTCTATCATGAGAATATGGATTCCTGCTCCTAAACTTTGATTTCTGGCCGGCTTCCGCTTTGAAACCCTTAACTCATTGTTGCTGTTGTTGTTATTATTGTTGCTGTTATTGTAGTTGTTTTTTACGACTTCTATGAAAGGCACGACCTATTTTGAACTATATATATTTAATGTCAGTTTTAAAGTTCAATACAACCCGAACAAGAAGCAAATCCTGCTTGTGCTTGAGTAGCGTGGAAATGTGCCCTTGTTAACAAAATGATGGCCGTTTCGATAGAAATCTCGAGCTCATGAACTAATTATTTAGTAGAAACACGATTCTTTAAATTTTTTTAAAAAATGAGAATACTTCACTGAGGTCTTTCTGAAAGGGACATGAAAGCATAACTAAAAGTGTAAAAAGCTGTTAATACATTAATGTGAATGTGAATGTGAATGGTGTATTTATATACCGCACATATCACATCATGTCTCATGGCGGTTTGCAATTCTTTTTTTTTTTTTTAATTTAAACATATTCTATTGGCGAAGTTTGCCCTAAGAGAAAAATAACTCATCGAGAGGGCTCACTTCGAAATAACATTTACAATTCTATTGAGTGAGATCGAACGTCAGCTTGTGAAGGCGCCTCTGGCTGCCGCTATCAGTCCATTTTTGATCTCACTCACCTACCCAGCTCATGCATCGCAGTCATATATATCATGTACATAGGGAAGATTTGGTAATAAGGGCTGGCCGATTCTCCTAAAATTCGACACAAGGTCCTTATACAGACTTGTGTTAAAGACCAAAGTTTCAGCTTCATTGGTCGTTTCCGCTATCAGTCCCATGGGGGTCCTGTGAGATTACGTTTTGACCAGATTTTTAGCACATTTCAACTCCCTCACAGAGTAAGAAATAGTTTTAAACTTTTCTAGGTAGAGGTACTGGCTCCTAAGGAAATTCCTCTTGCCTGTACTACTCGTCAGAATAGAGGCCTCTTCTAGAGTAAATCAGGAGGAGTCAGAAATGACCTATTTTTATACCTAATCGTACCTTTTTGGTACGCTTCGGCGGCATATCAGGCGAGTTTGGTCGAACCATGGTTCGTATTTTGGCGAGACGCAGTCGAGCCAAAATACCGTACCCATGGCGAGACCAAACGAGCCTGATATGCCGCCAAAGTGTAACAAAAAGGTGTGATTAGGTATTTACATTTTACATTTAGACATTTGGCAGATTTCACCGAAACGATATCTATAGTTAAACCATGCTCTAGTATGAAAGTATTACGTACCAAAACAAACCATTCTGCCGTCAGTATAAAAGGTTGAAACTTATTATTATAACTTCGAATTGTCAATATTCTAATAAATTAACCCCGGGTTCTTAATTATTAAGAACCCGGGGTCATCCTGAACGCGGCCTATGAGCATGAAACCGCAAACCCCTTTGGTAGTATATGTATTTTAATAATAATTGTTGGTAGTATATGTATTTTAATAATCAATGCTACCTAGAATTTTAGCACGACATAGAAAGATTAGGCCAAGTAAAAAAAAAATATGTTCCTCGTCCCCGCCCGCTTCATTTTTTAGCGCCGCCTCTCTTTTCTTGTTATTTTTTATGAGCGCAAAACCAACAGGCGTCATTGCTCCTGTGTACACACCAAAATAATGTAATTTTTCGCTGTTAACCCTTTGTGTGTATCAAAATTAAACAAACTTGTGTTTAATCAATATCTGATGTTTCGTTTGACTAATATTTGACCTAAGAGCTCCTGGGGGAAAGGTAATAATGTGTAAAGAAAGCATGCAATAGGAAATAATAAATAACAAAAAAAACCCGCCCGCCCGCTCTCTTTTTTATAGAAATCTAGACGAAAAACATGTTTTTTTTTTTTACTTGGCCTAAATTGCATTAGTGGAAAGGAGGGAGTTCTGGGTAAGGCTTAAGAGGAGCGAAATAACTTTTTCATTCAAGACGACGGTTATACCAATTGTCGCAAATTTAAAAAAAAATAATGTAATAAAGAATATAAAGTTAAGCATTGGAACCGACTGGTTCATAGCTGCCGGAGTTTTTCCCGGTTTCTGTCGCATGAAGCGGCTAGGAGGGTTCTACTCCCCCTGGACGGGATGCTAGTCCATCGCAAGTCACTCACCCGCAATTTGTTGGGCTTCCCCAACAATTCGCCGGTTCCCATTTATACTCCCGGGTGGAGAGGCAATGTGAAAGTTAAGTGTCTTGCCCAAGAACACAACAGTGCCTCTGGTCAGGGCTGCTCAATCCGCGGACGAGCGGGTGCCACGCACCTCTCGTAACAAGTTTCATAATTGGTAGAAAAGGCAATAGAAGAAAGAACTGAAACAAAAGACAAGAACCCTGAAACAGGTGCGTTATTAAAAACGAATGAAATTAGAGGTTACGAATAGGTGCGTGGCATCTGGGACGAGCGCACTATTAAACTATGAGGCCACCATGCCTTAAAACAAAATAAAGAATATACCCCGTCATAAATTTCGACTTTCACTGCTATTCCTACTCACCCAAGGTTCAATTAAGATCTCTTTGAGTGGTATAGGTCATTTTTGCTTTAATAAGAGTTATGTCCCTACATTCTACAGCTGTAATACTGGTAATTATTATACAAAGCTACAACTACCATTTGCCTTGAGCAATGTACATAATGTCAACCGACACACATGGTGAAAAATATCAACATCTTTACATCGCCGTACTGACACTAAGATTTCATCAAACACGTATGATTTCATTACTACAACGTATTGTCAAAATGGACTAAAAACTATGTTAGAATGCTAACCAGAGACGAGGTTTTCACAGTAAAATTCACGCCTTAAGAACGCTAAGCGTTGATTCAGCACGACTCGTGATAAATAACCGGATGTACTGCACAGTATGTATGATCTGTACACTGTATATACCATAACATGGTTTGTATGTTTGTCTGTCCAGTTATTCAGACAGGAAAACTGCTGACAAACTTACACTTCAACAACACTCAGTGTTTGAGATTTGAATCTTTCAATCAAAAATACCCCGAGCTTGTACTCCCTAACCACTACAAGAACTGTGTATACTGGTAGTTACCATGACAACGTTATCGCAAGTTGCTTAACGACAGGCAAAAAACTGTGGGTTCACAGATCAGATTGTAGCTGCCTAGACTGCTACATGTACTTGTATCTTTTCACTTGTTCTATCAGCACGGCTTTCAAAATACTCTTTTTTGAAAAGAGAAAGAATTTGATTTAGAAAGAAATTAAAACATTGTGCTTCACAAAAAACTTTCTTGATAATTTGTGTCCAATTTCAAATCATTATATACCTTCAAACTTAGGAATATCACTGTGTTACGAGTTTGTCAACAATGGACTGGACTGACCCTGAAAGAATTCATAAGCCAGTTAGTTAACGAGTCAAAAATAGATTGCAACAGTTATTCTCGCCTGAAGTGGTTATCTGACACAATCAATTATAAATAACTGTTACAGTAAAATTATTGTTATTATTAAATCTGTTGCTGAATTGATCAATACATAATAAAACAATCTTACAAGTATGTATAAACGTTTGCTTAATGTGAAAATCCTTACTAAATCATTACTTTCAAGACAATGGTACTATTGATTTGGATAAAAGTGAACTAAAATACAAAAGCTCTCCTTCTAATAATGTCAAACATACATGTAAATTCGAGTATCAAAAATAACCCACAGAAATATTTTACTTAAGCAATAAAAGACCATCATGATGTTAAAAAACTCCAATGGCAGATCTCTTTTTGTTCCTAAAATGTTTAACATGCTTGCTTTCTCCACTTTAATAAGGATTTTGATGCTACATGTAGCCCATAAATGTTTGTCTGCATCCTTGCTGTGCAGGTAATTACTATTCATCATTGAACATGTAAGGATAGAGTTTGTGTGTAAGGCAAGAAACCAGACAAGTATCCTACTGCTTGGCAATTCCTGGATGCCGGGTGACCTCTAAGTTTCCTTTTCATGATTGTTCACTACATGTAAACAATAACCTCCATAGCGTGAAAATGTGATCAGAAATTTGCCTGCGGACATTACCATTTCCAAGAAACAACCTGGTCTCCAAGAAGGTGGCTTGGTGAAAACTACACGCTTTGAGGAACAGAATCAAAATATCCAAGGGCAAATATTGTTATCCTTCAAATATTTTTAGGAACACATGAATTGTTGAAAATTGTTTCAGTTTGAGCCAGTTCATCTCCAATTGTGTGGTGCATTTAAATCAGCTGCACACAAACAAAAATATTTGATGCAATAATATAATAATAAAATATTATCAATAATCTCCACTTCCTTCTGGTAGTAAAAACTGTTCACATTTTCACTGTGGTTACTCACAAGAGATCCAAGGTTTTAAATACATAATATGTAGTTGTAAAAGGCAAGAGGTCAAATAACATCCATCACAAAATAATGTTTACTAAGCAGGATCATTTGCATGGAATTTACTGTGAAAGCTATGCCTAAAGTTCTTCAAAAAACCAAAACCAATGTTCTTCATATCACTTCCCTCCAAAAACGTTTAGAAGCAAGTTGTTATCTGTAAAAATCTCCAAAATAAGAAGGTGACAACATTACATTTTTCTGCTTTTCTAATGTGAGTTACATGCATGTATGTAGATCTTCACTAGAGCTTTACAGAAAAAAGTTTTCAGGAAAGATTTTGGAAGCAGACATCCTCAAGGAAAAAAATGCATGTCTACTTGCCCATTCTAATGAGCAAATCTGGATCTGCTACAGACAGTTAATAACATAAAAATTAAAATAATTTCAACAATATAATACTAAAAGCACTGTTATGTACACTACTAATGGGAGAAAAATTAAGAAGAATTATTCTTGGACTCTCCATCTCCTACTTCACGAACAAAAGACAAAAGCAATAACACAAAAAATGTGAAGACCAGTAAGGCAGCAAAGACCTTACAGACCTCGTGTACACCCTTCATTGATTTTGTAGGTGCGTCATTCGCTGGCGCTCTTTTGATGGGCATATCGTTAACAGCAGATTCTTCTTGCTTGATATTTGTTTCCTCAACTGACTGGACTTTGGTGATGAGTTCCTGCTTTTCTTCTTTTGCTTCACTTTTAAAAGGTAGTGGTCCTGCAATGCAAAGGAAATGAAGATGATTGCCACACAATATTCAAGCAATAATGGCAAAAATTAAGTTACTAAAAAACCCTTATAGCATGGTAATATTTTGAAGAAAAGTAAGAAGATCCTATCAAGATTGAAGCTCTCAAGCTGACCCTGTGAGAGAAAATTGAACTTGAAGTTACACATATTTCACTTAAAATGGATGTTTTCATGTCAGTTGCAAACACAGGCATGAAGCATTCTTCTGAGGGTTGACCTTGAATTTCTCGAGAATGCTCGGGATTTTCATCCCGGGGTCAACTGGAGAAATGAACTACAGTGAAAAGTTTCAAATAGTATTAAAAAAGCTAATGTGTTGTGACTAGATTTTTAGTAAATAATTTTTGCACTTATTACTCGAACTTTGAGCGGAATACATCTTAAACCTTTCAGTCACAAGATGAAGAATGATGCACAGACCGTCTCAATACAGAATGACTTGGGTATTACCTGGTAGAGTGTATATGATAGATGGCAGATCACGATAAATAGGGTGATGCTAGACTTAAAAGAATTCCCTAAGCCATCGCATATCCAAATTTATACATGTAGAAATACAGTGGTAGTTAAACTTTTTGTTAGAAACCATGTTGCAAGATTTAAAGGTAAGGCAAGTGGCTCATCAGGTCGGAGCTTATAATTATTCCAGTTCCTCTACCATGAAATGACATGGGGTATCTCTACTAGTCCTGGATGGGATGCTACTCCATTGCAGGGTTGACCAAAGCA
>Ga0126343_10000660_pt1 | contig 14085 bp, 8 predicted proteins | sample Cyp2metagenome_FD_92531 | JGI IMG/M metagenome (GOLD analysis project Ga0126343, IMG submission 92531) | Coral microbial communities from Lord Howe Island, Old Settlement Bay, Australia - Cyphastrea 2 metagenome | ecosystem: Host-associated > Invertebrates > Cnidaria > Coral ... | reverse complement strand
TAGATACCCTAGTTTTTATTTTTCAAAGGACTGAAATAGACAAGAATTGTGTGTTTAAAGGTGGCTCAAAACAGTTTTCTGTCTTTTTTTAAGACTTGAAGAACTAGGCGGAATATTTCAGGCATGGAACAGCACTGTTTTGAAGGGCTTTTATGGTAACTCTCCTCGCTATCTTTTATTGTGTTTAAGTCATAAAAATTAAGGTTGCACTGTCCTGTTGCATAGCAACAAACTTAAACCCATTCCTACCATCAATTGTATCTATCTTAAAAACTCAACTGGTGACTCATAAGCAGTAAAAGAAGAGTACCATGAATACCCGAAGGTGAGGGTAATCAAGTAGAAAGATCGTAGAAACCCTGAAGAGTAGCATTTTCCTGCTGTTTTAATAAATTGATCGCCGGCGCGATCGATCGCAACATCAACATAACAAATTTTGTTTACGTTCCAGCACAGCGGTTTAAAAGGATGTTTTCCTTTGAAATTGTCTGAAGGATGGATGTTTTCAAAGCTGAAACGGATAAAGCAAACAGCTGACTAGACAATGTAAAACTGAAAATCTTGCGCGTTATCTCGCGCCTTCTCATCTGAAGTGCACGCTAGAGCCCAGGCGTCTCACGGAAATAGTACTGCTTTGAGTCACCTTCAAAGGGAAAGCCAAGACACGAGAACTAAAGTTCTCGTACCTAATCCTAGCGCATTTGAGACACTGTCATGGGGGAATGGAACTCAGCTGTGAGCAAAAAGCAGTTCATGCCTAGATATTGGTTTTCATTGCGAACGACTGGAATCTGAGGCAACTGGACTGGACTCCTGGTAGGCTAAGAACTTAGGAATATTAAATATCTGTTGCCAGAATTCGTAACAAAACATAAAAAGCTTTCTCTAAAAAAAATATAAATCAAAAACTATGAGCCCTCGGCAGGTGTCTTCAACGTATCACACTTAGTCAAAACGTGAGGCAAGAACCCTTTATTATTACCACAAACTACAAGTTAATTCCACTTCAAAGGTAATTTAGTCTCCTCTATCGACGTGAATCAAATTGCCACTTCAAATACTACTGCAGTTGTATGATTATATACAGCAACCCTAAAATAGCGAAAGTAAAATAAATAAATAAAATTAAGTAGAGCGGTTCTTTAAGTTAGCCTGCTACTACATGGAAGCACCACTTACGGTTTAACATTTCTTAGCTCTTTTGCAAAAAGTTTAATTTCCTTCAGTATTAATTATGTTATCCTGAGTCACAGGAATACTTGCTTTAGCTAACAATTCTGTTTGCGTTAAATAAGTATTTTTTTTGGCCAGGTATCTGACTAAGGGATTACCTTTCAACATCGACTCTAATAGGCCACAGCAGCAAAAACAAGAACTCAAATTTAATTTATCAGTTCCTTATCACTGCACCAAAATGTATCCCATCGCTTGGATAAGTTTGTCTCCATTATCTGCTCCGTCCATAGCTGAGTTTCCACACGAAAGGCCGTCATGTGGATATCCTCCTGTACCGAACCCGATTCTAGATCTACTATCCTTGCAATCGGAATCACGGTTACCAAGCAAACCGATTCTTACTTTTGACTGCCAATAAGTGTCAGAAATAACGTTGAACCCTTCCCTGGTACAGACCAAATGCAAGGAGACCTGTGAACCAATCAGCGTCTTCCACGTGTCACTACCCAGTGAGGTGGCGCGATATTGGCCGTCAGCGATCAGTGAGTACAGAGAGTTGGCCTGCTTGTTGATGACAATGAACTCCAACTGTTGGCCGATCTTCATACCAAGACAGATCTTGGTGAAGGATGTGTTCCAGTAGGTCGGTAGCTTGGTCTCTCGTGAGTCAAACCCAGTCTTTCCATCAGAAACGTTGAAAGATTCTTGGTTCACCCAAAGGTTGGAACTGTGATGGAAAGTTCTCTTTGTGTGAAAAAACAAAGAAATTGAGAAACAGTTTTTGGAATTAGCCAATGTTGTTACGAAATGACTGTACTCCATTAGATCGTGTAACCAGAAAAATAGTGTTAATGAAATTTCTGTATAATCCAGTTTAGCCCTGGACTGAGACTAAGCTTGTGCTAAGACGACCTAAGTCGAAATTCACTCAATTTTCCTAAAGAATTGCTTTTTAAGTACATAAAATGTAGCAAAAAAAAAGGAAACAGAAAAACAGCAAAACTAGAAATAAAGGGATGATACCTAAAAGATTAAGCAGTCCCACACAATGAAGACTGTGCGGGAAATCTCTTCTTGTTTAAGGCGCGATCATTTGCAAGTTTTCTTTCAAGGGACCTGAACGTCCTATCTGCTCACAGGGATAAACGACGGTCTTTCATTTAAACAACAACAACAACAACTACTACTACTTCTACCTTTATTTGCATGACTATAAATACATATACATACAGTATTGCAACAGCTTCTATAAACGAACAGTAAAACAGTAACAATTATCGTGGTCATATAGTAATGGTATGATATAGCAATCAAGTTATACTGGTTTCATTTGAAAGGAGAATATTGCGTAGATAAATGCAAGATGAAGTATATTTTGCTAATTAAATATCAATATATTTATTTGAAGAAGGGATAAGTTCGCTAATGGCTTGTAACGAGGATAATTGTTTAAAAGTCGGAATGATACGTTCTATTGTTTCATAGAATTTATTTCTTAGAATAGGGTATTTATTGCAATTTATAAGAAAGATTAATTAATTAATTAATTACATTGATTTATTTACTTTGTGTTGTGACCAGTATCGTAAATGGCAACAGTACTTGTCCGTTAAGACAGTTGACACTTTTACAAACGATCTCGTTTTGATCTAAGGAAATGATTTTTTACTGCTTAATTCAAAGGTAACGCTAAATTCAGACTGATTATTAACTCTGCTGGAAATCGCACGAAAAGTAATACATCAAAATAACAACATGTAATGTTATTCAACTGTTTTGGCATTTAAAGCAAACATATGCATTTACTACCTTTGAACCGTTGATCTTCATGACCAGCGTCCATCCACCACCTCCGCATGAGTCAAGGCCATCATCAGTCATGTGACAGTAGACAGGAACTGTTGCAGACTCCAGCTTCAGGGGATAAGCTTTGTTCCTTTTACACCTGATGAGCATTAAATGATTTATCAAATTAACAAATTGACGTCAGTTTTCATTTTATGCGTCTGTCTTGTTATTGATCATGAATTTCGTCATCACATTGTCTAAGTAGCTGTGGATCCACGAGGCGATAGCCGGGTGGATCCGCAGACTCTTTTGACAATGTGATGACGAAATTCATTGTCAATAACAGAACAGACGCATTACACAAACGCATTACACAAATTTAGCCAATGAGCGCGCGTGAATTTCTGCAGCTATCGTAAAAACGCGATTCACCTCCGCCTAAGATATCGGTAAGATATATTATTTCATTTACATTTTTTATCGCGTGTAATTGCTACTTCTGATAAAAGCGATAGCGTGTCGATTTTTCCTGTGGAAATGGGTGAATGATACAAAAAATATTTCTGAGTTTGTTCAGGTGTATGCTACCTTGCCCAATGATCCAGAGACCGCCATTTTAAAGTGGTATGCTAACAAACCTGGCCAGACAAACATACATTGGGGGTCTCTCACTGTTCTGCGTTTCATACATTAACCATGTATACAGCTGCCGGCTAAAATAATCACTCCACGTAAAAAAAGTGGTAGCGCTACAACAACCCTACCCCTACTTCTTCGTGCTACCTACGATCCATTTTACTTAAGCTGTATCTTTGAACTCTTTCTCAATAAAAAGCAGAGACTGTGTTATAAAATTATGTTTCATCGACGATTTCAGCGAGTTGGGTGTTTGCCAAATTTGTGTCCACTCTTTTATCGCCGTCACTAAATTTCCCAAACTCGCACACCTTCTGTGCGTCTGATTTATGCTCACTTCAATCTACTTCTTACCATTTACAGTTGTCATGCAGCTCTTTACAGGTCTGAAATAACGCTGAAGAAAGAAAATAATAATGCATTAACGACTAAATTGTCCTAAGTAATACAGTTTAATGTCTTTAGAAGAATGTTGTTGTAACAGTTCCGACCTAAAGAACTGATTTTAACGAAACGAGCAGTTTTGGTCTTAACCTAGAATTTAGTTTAACTTGATTTTATTGTTGTTTAGAGTGCATTTTTGCCATTAAAATATAAGATTCTAGTACTACTAAGGAACGGTGCAAATATTCCTTATCGAGGACGGTAAAGTATTCCTTCCTCTCACCTATTTCGCAGTTTTCTCCAGTAAGGTAAGCAGGACAAGCGCAGTGGTATTTCTTGTCTGTAAATCCATTCAGACAGGTAGCTTCATGAACACAAGGATTACTAGAGCACGCGTTCTGATGAAAGCAAATTACAATTTTGTATCAAAAGCTAACTTTTAGTTCTTGTTTTTATTTAACCACACATAATTTATAAACTAACAGACACGGTACATCATACATTTATATACAGGCACACCTCATTTCCTCTTAACTCTCTTCTGGGGAGGTTCCCCAAAGAACAAGTTCAAATTTAGCGACCATAGTTTCTCGCACCTTGCAGTCGCAAGATGGCAGGATTCGCTGTCCCGTGGACAGAAATGATGAATTTTTTAACTTCCCACGCTCAGTTTTTGTGCCTTTTTGGACAATGTGTAGATCATTATAAATAAAATATGTTTCTGGAAAGAAATGTAGGGGTCACTATTAAAGACACTACGTTGTTGGCGACGATGAAGACGATCGAACGACCTCGACCTAGTAGTCAACTCGCCCAGGATCATTTTATGTCCAAGCCTTCGACCATTGTACAACAACTCAAGGTTAACACCCGCTCTAAACAACCAGGTGAGACAACTGTGATGTTTTTAGCTGGGTTAAGGCGCCTAAAACTAGATGAAATGCTACGTGATCTGCTTGAGTGTTGGGTCCATAACATTAGAATACAGCATTGGTTACTGGCTGAACCGAAATTAACCCTGAAGAGAGCGCTCGATCTGGCTCTCTCAGACAAAGATGCCTTGGATAGAGATAAAGGAGACTCTCAAGAAGAGGATGCTCCTGTCAATAAAGTAGATCCTAAAGTTGACAAGATTAGGGAATAATTTGTCATCGTTGAGACAGCTGTCATTTTAAGGATGCGAAATTCTTTGGCGAATAACCGTGGCAAGTTCGGCCACTCATCTCGAGAAAGTAAAGAAACCCCATCTAGTACTATACAGACAAGAAGTCGAATACTACTCACACTACCCAGAGGGGAAAGAGACCACACCGGAGAGAGAAAATGGATCTGGGCACACATGCTTTGTTTTCCTTGGCAGTAAACGCCCCGCACCATACAAAAGTTCTAGTAAGTGTTGGTGGGGAACAATTGACACAGGGGCTGCTTTGTGATGGATCAGTGCGAGAATATCGACAAATTTGTTTCAGAGAAGAGTGCAAGGGCTGTCATTGGAGAAATCAAGAATTGTCCTCCGTACAAACATTGGTGAAGAGGTCAGACACAAAGGATCGTGTACAATAGCCTACGAACAGGCTCCCGGTTGGGTTTAGGGCGAACTAGCCGAGTCCGACTCTAGACTGGGGCGAACGGAACGAGGCGAGAGCGGTCTGGTGATAAAGAAGTGCACAGGGGAGCCTGTAGACATTCCATTGATGGCGCCGTTCCATGATACCAGCTCTTATATCAAGACCTGAATGGTTGAATCGATGACTGTTGACAGCTCTGAGAAAAATAATCGACAGATCTTAAGAACTGCTAATTTTCGCCGAGACTGCGTGCAGTGCATGGTTCATCGACGTCGAATTCGAGGCAGCTTTGAGCAATTCTTTGCAACATTTTCTTGAAACATATAGTATAGGCAATGCCTGGAAAATGTGTGGCAGATGCGGGATGTTTTTGGAATTCTACCGACTGGTTTCGGGAAGAGTTATTTTTCAATTGCTGCGAAACTTTGGTTTCTATAATGAAAGACCAGGTTGAAGAGTTGACAGTCTTGGCCTGAGAGCGTTTGCCATCGGCTTAGGAGACGAAAAAGGAGAGAAAATATTCGATCGCGTTTCCATGTTTATTGCGTTTCGCTGAAGGGGTTTCACTAGTTGGTGATCGAACCGTTGTAGGTCGTTTGGAACTACTAGGTGGTGAATTTACCGGGTGAATCTATCAGTTTCTCCAAAGGTTCATTGCAAAGGCTTGTGCAAAAAATTGAACCACGCAAACGACTTGTTCGGCAGAAGAAAGGCAAGACAATCGAGGGAAATTCACTCAACGGCCTAAACAACTTCATAGCTTTTCAACTTCGGCAGCAAGAACTACGGTTTTTACCAGAAGCCGCAAGCAGTTCTTTGTTTTACAACCTATTCAAAACTGAAACCACTAACACTCTTTTCCCCTAGGGAGGATTTAATAATTTTTTGCAGAAACGGAAACTACGCTCTCGTTCGACTTGCATTTTCCCTTTCCAAAAATCTCGCGTGCGGTAGAATGTTAATATAAAAAGCCGATGCTTCAGCGCGGAAAAAAAACGATCAATTTTGACAGATTTGTTATCTCCTTGACTTATCTGCAACAGGCTAATCACCAAGGGGAGGAGCGACGCTTCAAAACCAATTGTCTACAGGCTCCCCCGTGTCCCACTCGCTTCGCTCGCGGATTCACGCTCCGACTTCCACTCGCTTCGCTGCCGGATTCACGCTTTGCTCGCCGAATACTTTTCCGCCATCGTAGGGGGCCTGTTCGCAGGCTACTTGTACGGTTGCTGTAAGCTATGAAGGGCAAGAATACTCTCTGCCACTTGTGTTGGAAGGCCCGCCCTTTTTAAGTAGGAACTGGCTGGAAGAGATAAAGTTGAATTGGCCAAGGATTAAGAACTCTGCATAGCTTTCGGTTTAAGGACATTCTGTGGGAACATGCTCCACAGTTTGGAAAGGGTCTGGGGACGCTACAGGGGTAAAATACAGGGGTAAAGACCAAAATACAGATGCAGGGGCGGATCTAGGGGGAGGGTGCAGGGGGTGCGCACCCCCCACCCCCCCTGAGATGAAGCCTTCTTCTTCGTATTGGCTTTTAAAATTTGTTTACCTCACCGGTCAGTGACGTCATTACTTAGAGGTGCACCCCTCCTAAGAAAAATCCTGGATAGTGACGTCATTCCTTAGAGGTGCACCCCCTCCCAACAAAAATCCTGGATCCGCCCCTGACGTAGATCCCACAGCCACTCCCATTTGTCATAAAGCCATACCAGTGCCATAGGCTCTCCGGGAGAAAACTGAACAAGAAGTTAGAAGACTTGAGAGGGTAATGACCTTTCAGCAAGTCCAATATTCCGAGAGGGCCACACCAATTGTTCCAGTTTTGAGGTATTGAGACCAGATGGTTACCTACTTCTAAGCTTGATGACCTGTGCACAAAGTTAGCTGGAAGTCAAACGTTTACTGAGCTAGACTTGAGCCATGCGTCTGAGCAGATGGATGCAGATTCAAAGGATTTTCGAACAATTAACACACATATAAAAGGCCATTCAGTTACAAGCGTCTTTCGTATAGAGTTAGAAAGGAATCCCTTCAACAGAAGTCCTGCTAGATAGCATTCTTATCACAGGCCCCGGATATGCAGAGCAACTAAAAAATATGGTGAGAGTCTTGAAGCGTATTTCGGATGCTGGCTTGCGGCTTTAAACTGAAAAGTGAGCACCTTATTGACGAGGAAGGGCTCCACCCAGTTGACGCAAAGGTAAAGAAGATCAAGAAGGCTCATATTCCAACTGAACCCTCTGAATTGAAGTCTTTCCTGGGGATGCTTAGCTCCTATGGCAAGTTCATGACCAACTTATCATCAACCTTGGAGCCACTGCACGAGCTACTAAGGAAAAATACCAGATGGAAATGGAAATCAAAGCAACAAGAAGGGTTTAAAAAAGCCAAGAATCGGCTCCGATCATCATATGTCCAAATTCCTTTTGCCCCCAAGAAATAGTTGTGGGTATCTCGCGATGCTTCCTCTTATGGTATTGGAGCAGTGCTTATGGAAGATGACTCAGAGAAACTAGTTGCATATCCCTCACGAAAACTCTCCACAACAGAGAGGAACTATGGCCACTTGGATTAAGAGGCACAAACTTTGGTTTTTGCGGTGAAGAAGCTCCTTCAATTTCTTTTTGGGAGTCATTTCAAGATCTACACAGATCACAACTACTTTTGGGGCTACTTAGCCCTGAACGAGCCACACCTTTAATGCATGCCCTCAAGCAGAATGCAGCCCTGAGCATTGAATTTGCTTGCATTCAATTGCGAGCTGCTCTATTGCCCGGGGGGAACAAAATGGCAACAAATGTACTCTTAGCTGTCTTCCCCTCTACAGACGCTCCAGAGACCACACCCATCCCAGTGGACATTATACGCTTTCTAGAAACCATCACTACCTGCCCAGTGGACACCGCTAAGGTGAAGTTGTGGATAGCTCGTGATCCAGTGCTTTCCTAAGTCCTGCACGGATGGCCCTCGACAGTCATTTCATCAGGATGACCCTCGGAAGCACGTGTGAATTTCGCAAAACCGAGCATTACCATTGAAAAGCTTAAGATCACCTTTGCTTCACATGGTCTACCAGAGATTCTTGTGTCCCACAATGGGTCCAATTTTGTGAGCAACGAATTCAAGTCATTCCTACAGAAGAACGGCAAGATGCACGTGACTTCTGCTCCTTATCATGCCGCCTCAAATGCCCTCGTATTATTATTATTGTTTTTGTTATTATCATTATTATCATTATTATTGTTGTTTTGTTATTATTGTTATCATTACGTTGCGGTATAGCCATTTGCGTGTTATAATTCGGCGTTGATACAGGGTTGTTGTTGTATGTTAAAGCACATATGAGTCTAAAACATATCTATCCAAAAGTGCGACATTGTTCTTTCAATTGTTGAGGGGAAGGGGTGCGAAAGGTAGCGTAGGGGAGATTGAAAGCTTAAAAATGGGTTGTGGACGTAAAACAATCTGTCACTGGGTGTTACTTCGTTGAGCGCCTTCAAGGATCTTAGTCTATAATTGTACCTATCTAATTTCAGTTCCATAACAGTGCCCTTAATAAAATAGGTGTTTGTGCCAGTATCACAGACTTTTATTTGAATCCCTTTTCCGGCTGACTTCATACATAGTAAATATTTGGCCTGCCAATTCTTGAAAGCCCTTCACTTCAAGTTTTTTAGCTTTTTCCAAGATATTTTTTATCAAATTTATGATGAAGTGTACCCGGAACTCACCTCAGTACCGGTGTATGTAAAGCCTGGTCGTGGTTTCAGATCTTTGGGGTGTAAAGAGTGGTCCGAATCACTCAGCTCGCATATCACTTTGTCGTTTATTGGTGGACCAGTGTTGATTGATATGCAGCGACTGTCCACAACACATTGAACTCTACAGGGATTACGTGTATCCAGTTGTAGCGTAAGGTTTTTAATCACGTGACCCTGAAGAGAATACCCATTCTTCACAGAAGTGAATTTAACATGTCGCTCGCACGTGCCTACGAATAGAGTAAATAATTCTTACGAAAGAGCACCAAAAATGTACAGAGATCTGTGAAATATAGTTCCTTAGATTTATCTTTATAACCAGCCTCGTTCTTACAGTCTTCCTTTTCTTTAATCCCAGCATTATTAATTAGAATTATCTCATTTATCTTTAATTTATTATATCTACAGATTTGATTCAGTATCTGTATAAGATTAGTCAAGGACTACTGCAAGGCTGACACAACGTGGTGTATTTAAAACAATATTTCGGTCGGCCAGACCAGCCTTCTTCAGGTTTAGATGTTACTAAGTCATAGAACTTCTCAAGCTTGGCTGATTAGATCTCCTGTGAGATAGATCCCTCAGTCAAGCAGAATCTTCGTTCACGGTTTTGCAGTTTATTACAGTCTGTTATGAGGTTTTAGGATGTGTCTTGAAGTGGCTTAAACCAACCACTCTTTTTCAATCGATGCTACAATCATGCTATCCAGAAAAAGAGCCAGCCCAATTATTGGTGAACACCTTGTTGTGATTTTCGTGACACAATAGGTTACCACAGCAACAGTATGGTCTGTTAAAACATCACCAATTATAGCTTCAAGGGCCCATATCATAATTCAAAAACGACATTTAAAACGTTTTATATATTATCAAATTTTGATTAGCAGGTTAAGTTACAGGTTTTGGACAAGCTTGAAAAATTCTGTACATAAGGTTCAGAGCCAACTGAAAAAAAAGATAAAAAAGAAAGGTTCACAGCCAACTTAATATTCAAAACTATTGTGTGGCTGTGAAACCCAAGGCGCCTTAACCCATTATACCAATAAAAATTTGATAACATAAAACCTCACCATGCTGTTTTTGCATAAAAAGGGTTAAAGTGATTGTCATGGGTGTCATCTGCATAATTCAGAAGGCATATAAATAAATATGTCAGGTGGAATTTATGGCTCTGTTTAAAGTTTATCGAGCTGAGAATCATTAAACTATTGAAATCAGCTTATAGGGGAATGGAAAAGAATTGGTCGCCACGGGAACCAAATTTTTTGTAGTGTGTTGTATGTAAAAGTTTAATTCGCTTACAACGTTTCAAAAGTCATTTTTGGTCCTGCTGCAAATTGACGGAGGTAACACTAACTGTTTACTTCATGCAATATTTAGTTGAGTGTGTGACGTCACCAGTCCTTCTCATTCGCATATTTTAAATATTTTAAATTTGATCATCGAGGACCATTTCAAAGAGCTGGAATTAGTATGGAAGGGACAAGATTGTCTTTAAAATTCTCGACTCTGCTTGTACAAGTTTCCAAACCAAGGAAGCCGTACACATCTTTCGGGAAAAGTCGTCTTTAATTTCCCAAGTCAAACATCTTAATTTATCCCTGTCATACTAATAGACCTGTTTCGCTTGTACATTTTTGTTTTCCCAATACAGATCATATGGTCATACTCAAGAGATTTGATCCTTTGTCCTGTTCATTAAAAAGAGCACATGCAAGCATGAATATGTCTGCATGTACTCTTTTTAATGAACAAGGCAAAGCATCAAATCTCCTGAGTATGTTCATAAGAACTATATTGGGAAAACAAAATGTACAAGCGAAAAAGGTCTATTAGGCCATGTCCACACGTATCCGGGAATTTTTTTTCGGCAAATATGTTTTTGCGGATACGAAAATTTTCGCGTCCACACGCAGCGTATTCGAATCGTTTTCAGCCGTCCACACGCATTCGATTGTATCCGGAAATTTTCTAATTTGCTCTACTGCCCAGTTCTTTTGCCGGAGAAAATCCTGAAATGTGCATGCGCACAATTGCGATTTTGGCGCCATTTCTTTCGCGCCATAGCTGCTGCGAGGTGTAAACAGTCAAAGCTTGTAGCTTATCACTCGAAAAAGTGTCTAAATCTACTGAAAAAGTCAAGAAAAAGTATGCTGATACTTATAAATGGACTTATGATGAAGTTGAAATACTAAAATTCTCTTTCCATTCCTCTTCGATCATTGTGCCATTGATGAAATTGTCCCACCATGCGCTTGTCCTTCCTGGTCGTCTTCGGTGATGGTTCGCTCTTTCTTTGACTTTATTGCCTGTTTTCAAACCGTGAAGGACTAGGCACAAGTCTCTAAATTATGGGATTAGCAACTATTGGTCCACATAGTCAGAAAGAGCACACCGAGATTCACAAAATTCCCAAGTTTGGTGTTAATCAGGCTAGTTTTGACAGAGATACAGCGATTCAAAAACGTCAAAATTAACAAAGAAAGGTATGGCACCGGACGCTGTGCCATACAACGTCCGGATGGCCATACATTTCTTTGTAAAATTTTGACATTTTCAAATGGCTGTATCTTGCTTACTTTTGGGTCTATTTACACCAAACTTGGCGATTGTGTAAAGCATGGTCTGCATTTTATGACTATCTGGATCGATAGCTGCCAATCCCATAATTTACAGACTCGTACCTAGTCCTTCACGGTTTGAAAACAGGCAATGGTGCCTACTGTTCATTGAAAACAATCTCAAAACATTCTGTCGATCTCTAATGTATTGGTTGTGTAAATTTATCACAGCAGCGTTTATCTGACATGTCTGAGCGCATGATATCAAAATAGAAATCAGAGCAACTAACAAAGAAGCTCCAACCTTGCTGTACGCCATGCTTGTTTCTAATGCTTGCCGTGAAGACTGGATCCAAGAGAATGACGTAAGCGTATTCGCAAATTTCCGGACACGACCGTTCACGCGTATACGTATTCGTATAGGATAAAAAAATTGCCAGTCTGGAGAGCGTTTTCAAAAATTTCCGGATACGCCCGGAAAATACACTGGATACATGTGGACGCAAGCCGTATTCGAAAAAATAAAAAACTGCGTTTTTACACATTTCTGGATACGTGTGGACGGGGCCTTAGTATCCTTTCCTAATTATAGTCTCCAGTTTTCTTTCTTGGGTGATTTCTACGCCATTTCACGCCATTCAAAAAGGATCAAAATACAAAGTCTACAATCTGAGAAAAGAAAGAGGATAAGTATGCAAAGACTCTCACCAAGATCGAGGTCACTGCAATTTTTTTATGCAAGATATGCGGAAAAGCTTTCCCCCCAAATTTATAGAGATTTGTATGGATACGCCATGCAAGTGCCCATGCGGATGAGCACCAACATGGCGACCGGAAACTAAGAATAGTCCATCACAAAACCAAGAACCCATTCGAAACATAAATTTGTCTAAATATTAGTTTTCAGCTGCTTTTATATATCGTTAAAGTAAAAATCACGAGGAACAATAAAGTTTCATAGTTTGATGGGGTGGCCATAGGCTCTCCGCTCCCTCTTGTATTAGCTAATCTTGTCATCGGTCACCATGAGAAACGCTGGTTCGGGTATCGAGTTTGACCGTTGATATGTCGGTGATACATGTACCTTTGCTTAGATACAGGGATACCTCAACTCCCATCACTCCCTTCCTTGCTAAACTTCATGTGATGAAAATGCAATGTTCTCTTTTCTCCGTACGTACTTCTGCGTGTGTCTTTTCATCAAACGCATTCCACAGAGCTAGATTTACGAAGTGTATGCTTTTACAAGGACATTATCAAGGTGATTTTAGTCTGAAAGCGCTAATTAACATTAAAATTAACGAGGAACCTTCGCTAGTACAAGACAATCTCGGCGCATCAAAAAGATGGAATTGTTGAGCGAAATCGACCAAATTGTGAACAAAGGAATTTACTTTTTGTCAGGATTCAACAACAGTTTTAGGAACGTCTGCCAAGGTTTTATGAATTTTACATCGCAGCTCTCTGCTGGAATAACTCATAATAGTCCCTTTTAGCTTCATTACACCTATCTTTTCATCTTTAAGGAACTGTTAGAGAATCTCCTTTCGTTAACAACTTTTGTGAGGTTAGTATTTGCGAGCGCATCACAAAATTGGCCTGTTAGGATTCAAAGGAAATATTCGCATTGTTCGATGGGTTATATGCAGTAGGAGAACCTTTAGTTAAAGACTATATAAACAAAAGAGAAAACCATTCCATCTACCTTGCATTGCAAATGCTGGGTCTTTGTGAAAAGCAAACACGCCGAGTGAAAGTAGTACTGTTAGAGAACAGAATTTCATTTTTCCAAACGTCTAAATCGACGGATATGGGTCACCCTTCGATCCAATGCTGAAGAAAAGCAATATTCGAGCGATGAACAAATCGATGGATAATGGAACCTCCGAAAATGATCTTTTCTTCATGCCATTTCATAAATAAATAATGAAAGAGAAGACTATAAGATGACTAAAATGCCATTTAAACCTTGACAGCAGGATAGTTGTACTGAGAAAAATATATTAAGAAACTATATTAAGCTTGGATGAATGTCAAACAATAACGCGAGAAATTCATTACAGAGATTACACCAGATGGGTGGCGAATAGACCTCTTTAGCTTGGGTGGTTTGTTGTCCCATTTCAGACCATGTGATAATACTCTTGAGAATTCTTGCTTTCAAATTTTCAAATAGTCGCATGTATATGAATAAATAATTTTAAGATG
>Ga0126343_10000659_pt1 | contig 14098 bp, 9 predicted proteins | sample Cyp2metagenome_FD_92531 | JGI IMG/M metagenome (GOLD analysis project Ga0126343, IMG submission 92531) | Coral microbial communities from Lord Howe Island, Old Settlement Bay, Australia - Cyphastrea 2 metagenome | ecosystem: Host-associated > Invertebrates > Cnidaria > Coral ... | reverse complement strand
TTATTACGTCGATTGGCGTAGTTTCTTTACTGTTTGTAGCGCGTAGGTCCCTCCATTTCAAAATGGCTTACCATGAAAACATCGTTAAACAGAGTTAAACCTACCTTTGACCAGGTCTAACTATCTATTGTTCTTTAGTCGGTGTGTAGACATTGTCTAAACACTGTTATGTAAAAGCAACGTTTAAATAATTCTCGTGGTTTAAACACGGTTTAGACGGTGACTTTCATAAACGTTGTCTAAACTTCGTTTAAATAATCGGCCCTAAGTGTGTCTGCATAAACACTGTACAGTAATATCGTGTTTGTTTTGTAGCATTTGGTTACGATTTTTCGTATAACCTTGCACACGACCGGTGCGCCTGCAATTCGAACCGACCAATCAGTTAAACGCGTCGGAAAAACTGCACTGCCCTGAGGTCAACAAAGTCAAGAGTCATTGAACATAGAGACATATGGCCAGGTTCGAAAAATCGAAAATCTTGAAAATTATTCCAATTTTCAAAAAATTGGAATAAAAAACAAAATACATCTTTTTGTTTCATTAAATGTGCAAAAATATCGGGAAAATTAGCAAAGTTCTCGTATTCTCTTTGAAACAATTTAGAAATTGGATCGCAATATAGACGAAGCATAAGAACATTACCTAGCTTCTGTCTAACAAGAGGAATGTCCGTTTTTGTCTTCAAGCGGAATGAAGGGTCTTGTGGGCTGTCGAAGAATTGCCTTTTCGTGCCCTTGCGGAAACGGAAAACAGATGCGTAGATTTACGGGGTTAAAGGCTATTTCCCATGGCCCTATTCTCCCAGAGGAGAGCCAGGACTAGTAATGATGAAGGTTACTTCCCGCTTTCGCGGATCATTTGGGAAAAAAAAAAGTTATTACGCTACGCTCCCAGTTTCAAAGAGACCCCAACAAAATAAACTATACATAAAAAGGAAGCTTTACGATAAACAAATAATTAAGGCCGGGGGGTACACATGAATAGGAGTGAAAATTGAAGTAGTTTTAAAGGGAACTGTCAAGATGAAAATGGGTTAGAAGCACTTTATCTACATCTTTACTTCAAATTTCCCAAATCCATTAAATCTTGCGCATTTCATGGTCACCCCAATTCAACTTACCATTTGAGAAAAAATGTCTCCCTCCAAAAATGTTCGAAAACCATCCAAAAATATGTACAAAGCCGCAAATCGTTGGTTAATGAGATAAATAGAGAAATTTGGCGTTGCTCGAAACGCGAACGAGATATTGGTAGAAAGGCAAGCGAAGTCAAAACAGCCTTTATGTTTACCTCTGCATGAAGTTTACAGTATACATGTACCTTCACGTCGGCGATTTTCTTCAAATTTGAATTTCTAGATCAAAGTAAAGGCCAAAGAATGAACTATAATTTCTGGAAGAAAAATGGAAAAAGGACTAAATATTGTTGGAGAAATGGTGGTTTTACTTATTCGCCGGAAGTAAAACTTTCCTTTTGATTGCCAGACTTCTATCGCATATGCAATCAACCGAGACGATTTTCGCAGTAATTGCTTGTACGGATGTCACAAATTGACTACCCAGTTGATCAGCATTGTTGTTCTGACTACCAAGTATTTTTGGTATTAGGTGTAATTCTATTAAGTTGTAAGTAAACATCGACCAAGATAAAAGCAAGGGTAAGTTTGAAAAAGCGAAAACAGAGAAAAGAATTGAAAATAGAACAATGAGGGAAGAAATGGGGGCGGGCAAAACAATCAAGGTATGAGAAAAGAACGTAAAAATTCGGTAACTTGAAAACAATAACCGGGATGTTATTGTGGCCGATTGTGGCCGCTTCATTAAAGCCGTCCACTAAGACATAAAGAACGTTATGCGTTATGATAGTGCGGTTTTCATTTGAGTGTCGAAAAGTAATTGGTTTTGCGTTTACTACGCTACGCGATTGGCTTCAAAAACTCGCGCCACTTTTTCATCCAATCAGGAGTAAAACCAAAACCAATCATGATTTACTCGTGCGCTTTTTCCCGCACTTTGCGTCAGCTACATGTAATTAGTTCGTGTTTTGATTGGTTCACTTGATTATCCGTGTCCTTTGCGATTGGCTAGAGTGATTACTCTGGTTTTGGTTTTACGACACTCAATTGAAAACCGCTCTAAACGGTCTAAGGTTAACACACAACAGGTGTTAAACGTAGAGAAAGTATAACGATAAGTCATGTTTTTAAACTTCTTATTTAGGTGGCGGTGGTGGCGGTTTTTTGTCAAATGGAAGAAGCTCAAAGAACTTTGGTGGTACCACAGGAACCGGGGGAGAGGGAGGTAAAGGATTTCTTCAGGGAGGAGTGGGCGGAAGAGCCTGGTTTAACGGTGCTGATGGAGGATTCGGTGGTGGTGGTGATGCTCATGGAAGACATGGAGGTGGCGGCGGTGGCGGTGGCGGGTACTCTGGTGGAAGCAGTGGAGATAATTACTTTGGATCATGTGGAGGTGGAGGAGAGTCTTTCAACGCTGGACAAAATCAGAAAAATGAATGCTGTTACAAAGCAGCCGGCCATGGTCAGGTGACCATTTCATTGCTAAAGAAAAATTGAACCAAGTCTTGCATAACACCTTAGTCAAAATAGTAATTGATGAGACAGTAGATCTTAGAAAATGCTGCTGCATTGCAGAAAAAAATGATCTAGAGCACCATGTCGTTATTAGGGAGCTTTAGCAGGCCACGACGGCGACGACGACCGCAATAGACCACTTTCGATATTTTAAAATCAGCTTGATAGCGAGGCCTGGAGGACACAAACAAAAGAAATGAATAAACATGTCCATTCAGTTTCCTTTGTTTCTGTCCTCTAAGCCTCACTGCCAAGCTGAATTTTAATATATCGAAAGTGGCTTATTGCGAGAGTGTCACCAAACAAAACGCTTAATTAATAAACAGAACAATGTTTTTCTGCACGTGCGTTTTGAATCTTGGCAGTATATTTCTTTGCCGTCCTCTGCAAATCAAGTTCGTGGAATTACCAAGTTCTACTTATTTCAGATACGCATTTTAGAATTGCAATGCTTGATCTCTCCTACCTTTCTTTGAAATTGAACGCTGTTATTGCAAGTTTAGACTGAGCAAAAGCATACTGAACAGATTTACACAGTTGCGACATCCGAAGGTAAAATATAGATACTTCCATAACGTCGACGTTGTAATTGCTAAGACTCCCTATTACAGCTTTGAAAGAGGCATGGCATCCTTGAGAAGCAGCTATAGTTTTATGTAGAGTTTTATTCTCATAATAATATATTAATCATTAATTAGTTTAGTAAGGGAGACTTAAATATCATACTTTTAAATTGCGCCGAAGAAATTTTTAACGCATTTACAACTGATTGAAAAACGTTGTCTGTTCAAAAGTTTAAATAATAAAACGTTCGACCTCGTGGAATTAAGGGGAGACCGAAGAAGCATGTGCATAATCATGAACTGTTCAGATTTTTTCCTCGTGACGTTTAAATGATCACAGGTCACAGATCACAGTGACTGGATTTCCAAAAAACTTGGAAACTGCCCATTCCTTCCTAGACAATGTGAACAATCCTGCAGTTTTTTCAGTATCACAACCAAGGTCTTAATAAGCCATACAGTCCCATGTTGATCTCGTAGGCTGCCTTACAGAATGTACATGGTGCGTAGGAATGCAAATTAGTACTAGTTCGCAATTTTTCCAGAAACTGAGACTGTGTGGTATTGTTGACAACGTTTTTTTTTTCAAACAGATGTAAGTAAGGTTATCAACTCAACTCAATTCAACAACGGCAAAAAGTCCATTTAGCAACGTAGCTCAAAATTTTACTCAGGTGCAGAGGTTCATTGTTTATTCTCCTCGTTTTGAATTACATGTATTCCAACAATTACTTTATACTACTATAATTCTTTTAGAATGCCAGTTGGCAGCAGGGCTTTGTGGTTACTTGGTTCTGCATATTTAGTTACGTAGCAGCTTCTCAACAATAGCATACCCTCTGATGTAAGAGTGGCGCTTTTGAAGAGAGAGGGAGAAATGGGGTGGATGACACCGCTACAGAGATTTTATCAGAATTTCGAAAGCACGACTTAATCTATGATTTTGCAACTTTCAGATGCAACTTCGTATCCACCCCTTGTCAAAATGTTGATACTTCGACCGTTTCTTTATGGTATTTGATCTTGCAACTGCATTTTAAGATACGAGTCAAGAAAATCTTCGTTTTTTTGGCCGCATTTGTCGACTTTTTGTCGTGAGGAAAATTGCAGATAGTGAACCTTGTTACATTTAGTTGTTGGCTTTCGCATAGATAAATTTTGCTTACCAACTGATGACAGCAACTGAAGGTTACAACGAAGAAGTTTTATATTAACTCATCATATTATTATTTCCCAGAACAGTAGAGTCGAAACAAAGTTTTAATTATTAATTATCGTTATCATAAGAATTTCCTCGATTTTGATTGATTTAACAAACTCATATTTTCCACCAATTCACCTGCCAAGTTTTTATTGGACAGTTTGTTCTGGGACAGTTCAATGAGCCAAACCAATTCAAAGTTGTAGTAAATCAAACAATCACATTCAAAGCTGTAGTTACGTGCGTGCCCGCGCGGCCCTTGCTTCTGTGTTTTTGTTGCCTAATTGCCAGTAAGAGGGCGTAGGCCTTAGATTGTTTACATCTCCTTTGTAGGTATCTTAATGCAAATTTTCACTTTCTTTCATAACTTGGCTATTCTTCTGTTCTCGGAAATTGTAATTTTTATGATTAATTGGTAGCCGTAAGACTTCGTGTCGTCCAATACTGTATGTAATCATAGCCTTGATAAGTAAATCGGACTCCCGCTGCGCGGCGGTCGTCCGATTTCTCTTATGATAACAGCCAGAATTGAACCCCACTCCGTCGCAATACCATTACTTATTATTAAGCTATTTCAACATTATAACTGCTATTGGAAACTTAGATTACAGCCCCTAATAAACAAGATACCCATTACATTGCATGGGCTCATTGTGTTTTAATTTATAACAAACATGTAATGAGGGATACTGGAAACGACGATGTGATCGAGACTAGACGGTTGTTGTGTGGAATATTGTCAACCGTGTCCGTAAATGCAAATGAGTTTGGATCCCACAATGTATCCTTTGGGTACCTATCTTTGTGCTTTGTTCCCAGTAATACAATGTCTCTTGAAGTCCGTCAATAGATGTTTTGAAGCATTGTCTCGGAAGAAGGATTTTGTACCCTACAATAGATTCACTCCACAGTGGGGTTCTTCCACGTGATCTCCCCGAAAAATCTGCAGAGACCCAAAGGCTGGCGTGCTAAAATTTGGATGGAGCAATTGGAGTTGGAACTCTAACACTTTGAAAACTCTCTACTAACATTTGGTTGGTTTTCCAATCTCTTCGACCACTTCTCAGACATGTACGGGATAGGAGATGAGAGGGATGGTTTGAATATTTCTATATAGTGTGTACAGAGCGTTGTGCTGTAAAAGTACTTTACTATTCATTATTGAAACTTTATTAAACACTCCCCTGAGGGGCTTTTCAGAATAAAACAAACAACCAGTTTTTGATCAAAAAAGCTTTTACTTTTGCCAGTGCTTTTCGTGGTCAAGTATTTCAATTTGTGTGAATGCAGTTTCACGTAACTTAATTATCCGATGTCCTTGTCGAATTATCGCAGAATGATATGCGTCTGACTCAATGTGGAATTTTTTTGCTTATTTTGCTCGAAAAGGAATCAAAATTATACAATCCTAGTATAAAATTATTTTGCGATCCCGTGCACGGCTTAAGTCAAGGAAAATCGCCAGAATGTTGGAGACAAATCGTTGGTGCATTTTTGGCACTACTCAATTTCTACCTTGCGCATAGATGATACCATTTCTGCCACTACCAAAACTACCAGTTTTTATTGCCATTTTAGCTTTTATAAATTGTGAAAAGTTTGTAAATAGTTCCTGAAAACCTCACGAGGATGTTACTATTAAAGTTCATTCATTCTTTCATACCACTGTTGAAGGGTCACTGGGTATGGTATAGGACATAAGATATTAAACATGAGTATTCCAACTTTCTGGCCTAATGTAGGCTACTTCCCATTCGTCAAGAACGCGAACATCATCAGTTATTCCTCTTATTCCGCCTTAAAACAAACGAAAATATACTGGTATTATTCTAATGGCAAAACGTCAGTTCGATTATATACGGTCGCTGTAAGTTTTGAAAGTACATGGATATGTCAAAAAAGGGAAGCTTCATGTAAAGTAACATTGGTCAAAGTTTAATGCACATCGTTCCTCACAATGCTACCCTCTAGACCTTTCTTCTATGACAATTGTGAATTCGCTACATTTCTATCGACTTTCTCTTCTTGCAAGCCAATTGGTTGTTGATCTTGTAAATTTTGTGTGGTTGGGTGATCCGAATGATGTTGATTTCGATTTCGATTAATGATCCCATTAATTTGCTTTCAAGACTGAAAGAGTGGTAAAAATGTTTTGTCTTCCTCTGGTCTTTTTTAAACAACAGAATCAACAATACGACAAGAACTTTATTTACTCGTACATTTAGAGTTTTCTTTTTACCACAACATAATATTTAAAGACTGCAACGATCCCTGGCCTTTATCTACAGCTTATATATTTTACCTCAATTACTTCTACAGAATACAGGCGATTGAAAACACCATAACGTCGTCAATTACTGGACTAGTATTCTGTTTGTAAAAAAAATACATAACATTCTCATTGTATGCTCATTACCTAATCGCATAAGATTATGTTACAAGAAGAGTCCAAGACTCATGAGGCAGTAGACGTGCAACAAGGATATGAGGAGCTTGGTCAACCCCCACCTGGGGAGGTGAATGGGTCGCAAAAGATGATTGTTTTGTGGATGGAGTTGTCGAAAGTCGAAAAGACAACGCGCTTCAAACAAAAAGACAAAATTTTAACTCCAAATGGCGCAAAGCATTACCGATGCTGCCAGCACGGGCGATAACGCAGGAATGTGAAGGGATAACAGCATCTTTTTCAAAGAGCCAAATCATTATGCATTGAGGCGCTCGTGGCGTTCTTGTTTTCCCTAGTTTTAGATCAGAAGTAGACAAAATATGAAACAAGAATTTTCCTTTTTTCCTTAACTGAAAGAATCGTTAGCTAAATGATTATTAAAAGCATACCAAAAATGTTGCCATTTGCAATGCAGTTTGCCATTTGCAAATGAGCTTGCTTTTCTCTGTGTAAAGGCCAATTCTAAGGAGATCTGTGAAGAAATATCATTTCTTTTCGTTTTTCACAAAATGCGTGGCTATCCCAAATTTTCTTTGCGGATTCCAATAGCCCTTGCAAAGATCTACGTTTTCCGCGCGGTCCTAATTTAGCGCAAAACCTATGTATATAATCGGCACCGAGCATAGAGCATAGCCTGTTGACGTTATCTTATGGGAGCCCCTTCCCATCCTCTTTCCAGAGGGATTACGCAGTCAATTTGCTTGTAATCTTCAAGTCACAAGACTTTCCTATAAGAATTATGCCGAGAGCGGTTTCTTAAAAAAAAACCGTGAACGTTATATTGCTATAATTGCGTTCGTGCGCTCGGCTAGGATTCACTGAGTCACAGAGACTGTGGCCAAAAAAGGATCCGTGAAAGTGTTGTTAAACAAGCCTTTTAATCTTTGGAGAGATTTTTGTAGTAGATCAGTAGTGAATTCTGATCTTAGAGACAAACCGGCTACATTCCCGGCTAAAGTAGTTGGGATACTTGGGTACTTACCATTTACATGGGAAAACCGGAAATTCCAGTTGGAAAATCAAACGGTTCGTGCCATTCCAGTTGGGAAGCTTCAGACATATGGGCTGTGATTTGAGGTGATGCTATTTTCCTGCTCTTCTAAGTCTCTGTGGATAAACTTTATAGCGATTCCGTCTCCCGCAATGTCGGAATTTTTTGTGCAATGTTTATGCCTGAAATTTTTAACCGGATGGTTTTTGTAAATGGTAAGCACCCCTTGAGATGTAGATCACGTACCCCTCCATTCCCCCTAATCAATGTTGGAAAGAATCGCGGTTTTTTTTTCCAACAATGAAAAGGGAAAAAAAAATCACCCGAATATCAACATTGAAAGTGGGCTAGAGGAGAGCTTGCTTGCTGTCCCAACTTTTTTGTACGTTATTCTCTCGAAAATTCCTTGCATATCTCTTTCCGACAATCTTGGACAAAAGTAGTTGGGATGCTTAAGCTAGATCACATAACCTCCATCCCCCGTAATCAATGTTGATAATTAAAATATCACTTTTATCCCAATTAAAAGGGAAAAAATCACCCGATTTTTAACATTGCAACTGGGAGGAGGGGAGCACTTGCTTGCTGTCCCAACTTTTTTGTCCGGTATTATTCTCAAAATAGCAACAGTCAAATGATTCTATCGAGCCATAATAACGTACGTAGTACGCTAGCGAGTTCATGCCAGTGTTTGGTCTTCAAGCTTAAAACCTCACTCGGTTTACCTTCTGATCGGCTAAATGAACTATTTCGATTTACAGTCTGTCTCTGGAAAGGAAGGGGGCGGGGGTTTGTAACGAGACACGTCGCCAGATAGCGTCCAGTATTTTGAAGACTACCTCAAAGGGCTTGCAAAAGTAGCCTTCTCTATGACGTTTATGTCGTGTCTTGTCTATATTTAGTATCCGCCAGACCGTTGAAACCAAAATCATTTGATTGGCATACATACTGTAAAGGATAAATCGAAAGACAGAAAACGATGTCAGATATTGAAGGAAGAAATTCTTAACGCCGAAGAACTTACGACTTGTCTTCAATGAACCTGACAAGACAAGACTAGACAGGACAACTTTATTACATTTTGCACAATACATCACTGGCAGACCTGGCACCGCAGGTAGCAAAAGCTAATCGAGGCGGGCTAGGAAGAATAAAATAGATGAAATCTGCTAGTCTTAGTTTAAAAGAAACGTATTGCAGGAAAAGCAAAAGCAAAGGAAGAACTACTTTAGGAAAACTCGTACTGTATTATTTCATTAAGGCTACATAGTTAATTCGAAGTATCTAGGACAGAACAGAATTGGAACAGAATAAGGAAGTACAGCTATAGAAAGTAAAAATTAACTTTTGATATGGTGAATTCTAAATCATCTGAATCTTCTTTTTAAAAGTAGCTTTAGGGAGTGCCCTTAACTTTGTCGGTATCTCATTACACAGTTTTGCACCAATTCTTGACAAAGACTTCCTCTGAATTTCAGTATTTGATTTCTGAATATAGAAATTCTTAGACCCCGAGGCTCGTGTATTGCACTTGTGGATTTTCGCAGTAGGCACGAACAAGTCCTTCAAATTTGTCGGCACAAGGTCATTACTTACGTCATGTATTGTTTCGGCTAGTAATGTGTACTGGATAAAATTTATAGGTAAAAAATCAGCATTCGCGAATAAAGGAATTGCATGATCACATCTATCAGAGAAATAAATGAAACGAAGGGCAAGTTTTTGGAGAATTAAAAGCTTACTTAAATGGGTTAAATAATCATAGACGTGAGTTAATGGTGCCCAGATTCTTCACATTTAGCTAGAGCATCTTATGCTTAATTATTACAGGGATTCTATCTTCTAGAAAAGTTGTAGTTTCATATATTTCCGAAGTCGTCGAAAAAGCATTGCATCACCTCTTATCCTGACCGGTCTTGTGAGCGATATTTGGGGTCCACTCCCACAATTAGTATAAGTTTTTTGTTTAAATTAACACGGTGTACCTGGTACTAGTAAAATCTAGTTAAAGCTAGGTTGTCGTCAAAGCGATAGTCACATATAGTACTGAATTAAAAATGAGATTTGAAACAAATGAAACAGGCTTTTTATTATTGCGTTCATCTCCCGTTCACGAAAGACTGCTCAGTAACATATGTAAGCAAAGAGAACATTTGCCGTGCAAAAACGCACGTTGTCATAACTTTGTTGACCCATGAATCAAAAGACGCACTTTTGGAGGTCTCAACTGAACTTCGATGTCATTCTTGTATATCAAAGTCAATAAATTAAACACAATTTAAGTTTGGGTAATGGCAGTACTGAGGTGGAATAATCGAAGTCTGCTTTCTGTCTGTGTTCTTTAGGAGACATCGAGAAAGCTTGTAGTTCAGGCAGTCTACTTTAACCCTTTCAAAGTTTGTAATTGAACACGAACTCTTACTGAACCACACGGCATTGCTCCATAAGGCTCAGCTGAAAAACTGACATAAATAAGTCGTGTCCCTCCACGTTCCTGTCCTGTCTTGCCCAATTTCACTCCACGTCAGACCGCGAAACGTAAATTGTTCAAATGGCATACAGAAGTACGTGATAGAACGACGGAAAAGGCATGCTAGGTATCAAAACAAAGATATGGATCTCCTGGCTAGGTTAACCTATTTCCGCAGTCTTGGTAATCGCAATGTATCTCTACATATACATGTCAGCTGTATTGAGAAGTTTAGTATGCCATGCTTGTAGTCTACTCCTCCACATTATAGCTTAGTTTTTTGTTAAATGAGCACGGAGCACTGCACCTTGTGCTTATATAATGTCATTGAACCAAAGTGTCGCCAAAGAGCAGGTCACACATGTAGAGCGTTAATTACTGCATGGATTCTCCAGCAAAAAGCTGTTTAAGTTAATATATATGGAGAGCATTTGCCAAGCGTAAGCACACGTTGTTTCCTACCTTGTTGACCTCTGGGTGCCGAGGTGTATCTACACACGCACTCACTACGTGCTGTAATAAAACAGTCAAAAGACGCACTTTTGCAGATCTCAATCGAACTTGAACGCCACCCTTGTATATCAAAGTCCATAAACTAAATAAACACAAGTGTGGGTAATGCCTGTAGGTAAAGTCTTACTGTTGGCTCCCACCCACCTTTAAAACTCACCAACTTGGTGTACGTACCAGTTCAAGTTTATTTTGACCTTATACTGGAATGCAATACAATAATTGTCTTGTCATTGCTAGATAGCATGTCGGTGTTTTAATTTTTGCTCTTTGAATTGTTTTTGGAGAACTGAAGAGAGCTACAAGGTCAGGCCGGCTCCTGTAGCCCTTTAAAAGTTTGTTATTAAGGCCTTTCTAAACAGGAAATGTTTGGCGACCAAACATCATCAAACAATGTGTGGTGACCAAACATGCTGATCGATGTTGAAGTGAGTGGCTCAACGGAAAAAACATGTTTAATCAAACGCAGATAAAAAAAAAAGAAAACAAGCCGCTAACTATAAACCGTCAAAGCATGCGAGCGCCAAACATGTCTGATACTGCGGTCCAAACGAATAAAACATCGCCCATCAAACACAAGAGCAAAAGGAATGCTTTAAGTTGTATGATCGAATGTTTGATGGCCTTGAAATTTTATCAAACACGACCAAACATCAAACAGCACCAAACAGGGTGACCAAACGGTAAAATGTAGGGTCGCCAAACATTTCCCGTTACGACAGGCATTTAGGGCCCTATTAGCAGAAAAGATATCATCTGAAGTTTTGTTTAAAGACTGCTCAATATTTCCAACTAATTTTAACACTAAAGCTTACTGAAGGACACTAGATCTTTCCATCTAAAAACTTGCAAAAAGCAGCTGAAAAGCACAAACAGATCAGTGGTATTCCACTATGTATCTGACATCTCTTGTCTATTTTATGTCCGCGTCAGACCGTGAAGCTTAAATCACTGAGCTGGCATAAAGACGTGACTGAACGACAGAAAAAAAAGATAGTAGGACGGTATCAAATCAAAGATATGGACTTTCCAGTTTAATATATGCTCGCAGTCTTGGAATCCGCGTTTTTATATAACACTATATGCACCGTTGTGTTGACCAGTTTTACGAGGCATTCAGTTAAGGTCTGTTCCTACCCTAAGCTTCTTTAAAATAGTTTGGTGAATAAACACGGTGGACCTGGCACTAATAATCGTCACTTTGCCGAGTTTGTCTGCGATCAAAGAACAAGTTAAATTTAGAGGTAAATTTAAAGTGCGATTTGTTTTAAGTCTTAATTCTGCATGGGTATAACTCAGTAAAAGAAAATTTGCACTGCGAGAACGCACGTTCGGTTTCCAATTTGGCGACCTCTGGGTAGATCCGTCGATGCACTCACCTACTACTGAACTAGACAGTCAGATCACGTACTTTTAAAGATCTCACCTGAACTTTAATAGTATCCATTGTATACCTAGGAAAATAAACAAGCGCGTGTATAATGGCAATAACTTAAGTGGTATCATTTGCTTCTACTCAACTTAAAAACATCATGAATGATATTACCAGTTGGAATTTATACTGTGTTTATTCTAGACCATGGAAATGTTATAGTTCATGCGTCTTTTAGTTCATGCGTCTTACGTTTTCTTGTTCTTTGATTGTGTTCACGTTAAGCTGTTGTCTGTGTGTTCCTTTGAAGACATCGTAAGGCTACAGGCTCGGGTAGGACCCAGTAACTCTTTTATTTCTGTCACTGAGGTTCCATTGACTGAAAAAATATATAAAATAAATAAATAAACAAATACCGCAGAAGATTTGTTGAAACATTTCTCAATATTCCCAATGCAACTTTACAGGAACGCTTAGAGAATCACGCACCATTGGTCCATTTAGGCTGAACCTTGAATATCACTCAACCAAATGAGAGATGCTAATTTACAGTGTTGCTGAGCATAAATATCTACAAAATTCCAGGAAAAAGCAAAATAATATTAGCTAATAATTATAGGAAATGAAAGCAAAGCATAGCTCTTCCCACGTATTTCTGCAGTTTGTTATCAAAACTATGAACAATGCAATCGTCCCAAACAAGCTAACGAATGATTGACGCTTAATACTGGATACACTACTGAGATGTTGATATAAAAGTGAGTTCCATTTTTCAACAATCGTGATGTTTTCACGCAAGGAAGATGCGCTTCTGCAGCTGGTTTGCTTATGTTTCTTGATGCATGTTGACGTAAAAGGTATCAACATTATTCTCGTTGAGAAGTCCTTGTTAACATAAATAAGTCCTCGTTAACAACATCATAAAAGTTCGAGAAACCTTTGCAATATGTGGAGGAAAACTAAACTTGTATCAGCATTTTTCGATCTTTGCTATGATATCGTTTATTTGAAACAAATTTGCATCTCAAACTTTTTTTAATGTAATGCTTTTTTTCATTGTATTTTTATCTGCTGTTGTTTTCATTATTGAGCGCACGGTTGTCGATCTTAATTAAACTCACTTTTTTGTATCAAGACGAGCACATGCACATGATCGAGTGTCCTTTATTATTTATTACTTTGCCTGTCGTTCTGATGTTAAGGAACATTTCTTTTCTCAGTTTCAGACCGTGATATTCTCTATTTGATTTCCACTGTTGTTTTGCCCAAAAAAAAACCTGTGACACGAATTGCGCTTTGATTTAATGATTGCTAACTTGCAAGTAATTTTTATCGCAAACCGTTTTACCAGACGGAGAGGTAGCAAAACTGTGTGATTTTTCTTTATACCAGTGTCTAAACATAGCGGAATTCGTCTTTGCACTTGCTATATATTGTTTTAAAATTGTCTATTTAGTTAACGTGTACCGTGACTCTCGGACTCATGAAGTTATACAATTTCCTACTTAAATTTCAAACCTGACCCTCCTCAGTTCAATGTTCTTTTGTTTATATAACTAAATAGCCGAAAGTTTTTTGTTTTGTTTTGTTTTGTTTTGTAAAATTTAATGTTAAAGCTACGGGTTTCATTATTATTGACGCTTCACTGTTTCTGTTTCTGTTTCAGGTATTGAAATTGGGAAGGTCGAAATTCAACAAGTTGGAAATGATGCTTTTCATTGCGTACATGTGTCATTTAGCAACCACTTCTCCAGTGGAACTGCGGTGCGAGTTTTTGCTTCGATTAATTTTGGAAACGAATCATTAGAGGTACACGATTCTGCTTCTGTTTGGGTTGAAGATGTCACAACAAGCCGCTTCAAGGTCTGTCTCGTCCAAGGGGGCGGAGGCTCTGTTGTTAACACCACCATCGATTGGTTTGCATTCCAAGGTTCCCAATCAGGAGTTTATCA
>Ga0126343_10000658_pt1 | contig 14102 bp, 14 predicted proteins | sample Cyp2metagenome_FD_92531 | JGI IMG/M metagenome (GOLD analysis project Ga0126343, IMG submission 92531) | Coral microbial communities from Lord Howe Island, Old Settlement Bay, Australia - Cyphastrea 2 metagenome | ecosystem: Host-associated > Invertebrates > Cnidaria > Coral ... | reverse complement strand
CTAAAACTTGGAGAAGTGACTTATTTCGTTGTCTTCTATAACATCAAAATTTCTTAGCTTTTTCCACTGGATGGTTTTCGATTTATTTTTTTATTGCGTGACAGTGAAAACGATCTATTGGTCCATTGTTGTTTTACATTTATCACAGGCACTACCCAAAGCCAGAGAATGAAAGTTCCTACCTTTCTTTGCAGTTCTCTTTTTCACAGTGTATGATTTCATCAGATGGACAAAATCCACCCCTCCCCCTTCTATCCCCAAAGTATTGTTTACATAAAATACTTCTCAGTTCTCTGGCACCTTCATATTGTTTGGGGCGAAATGTGCTTGTGCGATATGTATAAATATGGCTATATTTCATGAGAGATGAACAGTTCTTGAGTTACAATGTGAATGAAGGAAAGCACACAAGCAAACTGTACTTACACTTTTAAGACCAGTGTGCAGGTACTTCACATCTGACAATCAGAAGAGAAGAGTAAGCAACACTTCATTTCAGTATTGATACAAAGTCAAGCACATAAGTTATGAAGAAATTGATCACTGAAGGGATATTGAAACCTGTCACAAACTATCGAGACAAATGAATATTTTTTTTGTTAGTGAATGAATAAAAGTATGAACTCCTTAAATTTTATATTAGACCCTTAGAGAGTTAGGAAACAGCGACAAGATGTAGATTTCAAAGATCAAATAACAGAAGAGTTGTTTGACTCATCTGTTTTGCTATGTGCAAAGTGAAGTCTTCTAAATTGATCATCACAAACCTTGCGAGATAAAACAACTCAATTGAAAAAGTGTTTCTTTGGACTTGGTTTCTGGCTCATCTGGGGCCTCAGTACACTTCATACTATACCACAGTTAAGAAGTAACATAGTGATAAAATATACAAGAAAAACAGCTATCCTTAGTCCTTTATAATACGACAACAAACAGACTTTAATTACTACTCATTTTAAAAACAGAATATTCCCCAAAGGATACACTGATTCAGACTCAATTCCTGTAGAAAACAAAAAAAAAATTCAGTCCTCTTTTTGCTCTCACGAAATATCAATGCTTGTGTACAAATGCACATCCTAATAAACATTTCTGGGCAAGCTTTTGCGCAAATACATGATATCTTTACATGTGAAAATAACATTTTATCTTCACATGCCAAAAGATCACCTTTGCTATGGTTGGATAATAAACTGCACTTTTAGCAGTGAAAGTTAAATTGTTTGGTGTTTCATTGGTGTTGATGGGATAAATAGAACATAACATGGCCACTTAGAGACACGCAATTTCTCTTCTTGTGGTGAAAAATATTCCACTAGTTCGCTATGCTCACTCGTGAAATATTTTTCAGTAAACAAAGAAAAATTTTGTAACTGTTTTGCCATGTTATAAATATCCTCTTTGTCCAACATGTTCACTCACCAAAATATTGATCAATGAATCCTTTCGCAGCAGCGGCAGCACTAGCTCCAGCATGGTCTCCGTTTTCTTCAGGTTTTATAGCTGGTAACTTCTGCTGCAGCATTCGAACAATCTGCGTCCAGCATTCATTTGCATCCTACACATATCATTGTCAGAAACAAGCAAACTGTTTCACTCAAGATACGTGTGATTAGTTTTCATACCCCCCAAAGTAAATCAGTGTTCTTTCACTAGTTCTCTTGTCACTCAGAGGCAGCAGCATGATTATAAAGAAAGTGTATACAGTGTACCATACATATATCTGCATGTATAGTTTACATCAATTTCTCTGTCATAAACATGGATTTAAACAAACTTCCATCTGCTAAATATTGACGAAAAATTAAAAAAAATTATATTTTACCTGTTGCATGTATATTCCTTGTTCTGTTTTCTCGGCAAACTGAGGAAAGACTCTGTGTAGTATCTATAAAAGAGAGATTAAAAAATTCCATTTAAAATGATTTTTTTTTTGGTTCTTTTAGAAGTGTAATGACTACACAATAAAAAATGGAGTTAGTTTGACTTTGTAGATCTAAACATTTCAACAACAGCATCTTCATCCTCAGTTATATTTAAGAACCTAAGTGTTGATCATTTGGGTAACAAACCTAGGGTGCTTACCATTTGTCAGAATAAACTGGTTGGGATGACCGTTGAATAATGGTAAGGGTTTTGCCAAAATAGGCACACCGACCGAACTAGCCTGTGAATACAGCCACCTCTCATTCGCTCTCGCTACTATGTGCGAAACGCGAAGACAGAATACTGCTGTATTCGCAGGCTACAAATGAACGAGATGGCGCTTACCATTTGTGATCCGATTTCTCCTTATTGTTTTCCGCTGATGAGAGATTGGAAACTGGAAAATTTACCAAATGGTAAGAAAAATTTCCGTCGTTCCGTTCCAGATGGGAAAAGAGGAGCACATCTGAAGGTACTCCACAATTTTGGAACGGAATTTCCAGAAAATTGCCTTACCATTTGACTTCAAACCGAAATTTCCAGATTTTTTGGCCAAATGGTAAGCACCCCTAGGCACTCATACAAACTCATCTTGCCAGACCCTGAGAAATCCCATGATACATGGAAACATGCCGCACTACAGAAATGCTAACAAGTCAAAAGATATTGCACAGGGCTTGATGCTGTACTGTATGACACAGTTATTCAAATCCTTGAAGCATCAATTCTAAATCCTTTCTGCTTAAGAAGCTGTTGCTCTGCAATTTATCAAGTTGATGAAATACACCTTTTCTTCCAAAAAGTCTTAAGTTATAATACGTACATGTATGTGGCACACATTTCTCCTTTGAATTTCCTACAAAAAGCGTCAATTTGAATGTGAAGAATACCACAAGGAACCAGACCAGTACAAAAAACATTAAGTTTTGCAAAATTTACAACAAGTAGTTCTAAACTACCCTACTAACTGTGCAACCTGGTAGTACAAAAGAATTGTCCAAACCTGCAGAAAAATAATGGGCGGCAAAGCATCTGGTGTTTTGTCCATGATTTTGTAGAGATCTCTGAGTGCCACTGTAATCGAGTGTGCAGGATCTGTTGGGCTTCCAAGAGTGTTGTATCTGATACATAAAAGCCACAAGATTTATTTGCTTTTTAAAGTTAAGTGGTCTAAAGGAACACATTTTCCAGCAAAAAAGCAGCGTATTAAAATATGCAATAATGATATGGATCAAATTAACAAGAATGGTTGAGAAACACTGCCATACTTTACAAGTGAATCCTTCAGTTCCGGGACATTCCGCAGACATTGCACAGTTGCATTCATGTAACAGGTATTTCCAAGATTCTGAAGCCCAGTTGGCATTTCATACTAAAAGGAAAGAAGGAATTCATGGACAGTTCAAGGAAAAGGATTATATGACAAGTTATGGCAACATGTTCACTGAAACACAAGCAACCGAATCACTAATAAACAGGGTGTCAAAAACTAGAAAATAAGATGTACAGTAACAGCAAGTTGTGATAATGTAACTGTAGATTGATTAGAAACCTTTCAACACATTATCAAGCAGATCTACATTGTGGATACACAGTGAAACTCTCAGAACTCAAACAAAAGGAATGTGAGGTAGTTAGTAAGGAGGTTTAACATTTAGCCTGCATTTAGCCTTCAAGGGGTGAAGGGGAAAAAAGGAGCACGCAAAGCACAGGAGGATCAAGCGTGCAAAGTGCAGAAGGATTGAGCATGCAAAGCCTGGAAGGATTGAACATGCCAAGCGAGTGATCAAAGCATGCTCGATCCTCCTGCATACATTTTGACTCTTTCCCTTTCCCTCTCCTTCTACAGCCTGCCATGCAGGCCATTTAATAATCTAAAAATCAAGAGCTGTTTGAGATCCACTTACAGCTGAAGCTAACTGTGCTTCTGTCATATCTTCAACAAACACAGTCTTCTGAGCAGGTGCTTGTGGCAATTCACCAACAGATCCCATCATCAGAAGGGTGATTCCCTGGGCAAAGAGTAAAGAAAAGTATCACAAAAGTACATCAGACTAAAAGAAAAGCATCTGTAATTTCCTGAATGAAAATTCAAAACCTGTTCTAGATATTTTGGTCAAGGATCTTAGAGCAATCTACATGTAGCTTACAAAGATGAATAGTAAAATTAGTCAGTAAAAATAGAAAATATTATCTAAACCAGCCACTCAGACAATTAGTTAGATAAATATGATTAAACTATTCCTGATACTTACATTTTTAATCTTGAAGTTTCCCCAATCATTGTCCTGAATTGGAAAAATGGTAAATGACAGTGAAGAGCTTCAACAATGCTTGAAATAAAATCCCAGGACTTTGGTATTATTTAGAAAAAAACAATGCACTTTAGAATAATAAAGCCAATGAAGTAAAGTGGTATAGTGTATACCTAAACCTCCATGGATCATACAAATTATCAAAGCAATAGTACAAGGGGATATTGTAGTACAAATATGTAACCTTATTGCACAATGTCATTACAACTGCTTAACATTTTTGTCTGGGTCTGAGTAAGTACTCAACCCAATTGATACAGTTCACTCAGATGTCTCCAGTCATTCTTGTGTACCGCCACCTCCCTTCTATGATGAAAATGTCTTTAACAACCCCTGAGGGATATACAACTCTCTAAGAGTTCCAGCCTTTGGCCTCTCAACCTTTAAGGATCTCTTTACATGTACTTGGGGTACAAAAATGAACTTGAGTGCCCCATGTCGCTTTAGAGATCACACTTCTTTTTTGTTAAAAACACAACTGAAAACATGCAATCTTGACTCTTCACTAATCAAAAGACGATTTACTTCTCTGATATGAAAAATGGCGAGCTGTGAACTAAATATAACGCAAAGTTTAGCTGGATCACGTGGTCAATTAAGATATTCACAAGATTTGTCAATGATGGAGTACACACGTTTTAATAAAAACAATTGAATGGGTAATCAATGTACCTTCACAACAGATCCCTTGAACATGACCTTTTGCCTTTCAGGAGCGACTCCTGATAGAGCAAAAAGCTGCGCTTTGAACAGTTCTGGAGATTCGTCGCTGTTCAACTCCACATTCTCGAATTTTTCACGTCCCCACTTCACAGACACTTCATTAAGAAGCAAACAAACCACAAATTACATCGACTACGCAAGTGTTACACAAGTGTTAAATCAGGATGAGACAGGGTCTAACAAAGAAATCACATACCTTTAAACACCGGCATTTTACACAGATCTTTGACTAGGAAAGGTTGACCTGAAAAATTTCTTAGAGTTTTTGCTGACATCTGCTGACCTACTAGAGCACAGTTTCCCACGGTCAAATCTACGCGGTTTCCGTCTACGTTGAAATGACATCACTACGTTCACAAGTGACCTCACACTTGGTATGTGTGTTTCCAAAACATGAGGAAAGTAATTCGATCAGTCAAAACTTTTTTCAGCTTTTTATTCGCATGGGTACAGTTTGTTCATTCTCTGGGGCAGGTACTGGGGGCAATTCGTATGATTTTCCAAGGCGGAAAAGTCCTAGTCACGAGGCTCAATCGGCCTACGATCATGCCTTCGATGAGAAGCAGAGCCAGTGCAAACCCGAATCCCTTACGAATATTTCGCAGTCACAGGTGAACATCACAGAGGGCAGTTCACACATACGTGATCCCGATTTAGAAAACTCAAAAACTGTTAACGATACAAAAATTATGCACCACACTTCAGCTCTCGAGGGTGTTCCTCAGCAACCAGCTGTGAATGGAGAAGAACGACTTCTTGTTGAGGATTTCAAACCCGGTCATTTTAGCCACGTTGACAACGCTTTTGAGAAACAAACCTCAGGACATGCAAAGACATCAGGTGTCGAAGAGCTGTTAAATGTGTTAGCCAAAGCTTCAGATGAAGAAATTGAAAAAGTTGTTGACGAGTGTTGGCGAGACATCGAAAATACTTGCAGAAACCAGCGTGATTGGTCATCTTCATCGACTGAGTTGAAGACCAAGGGCTTGAGGGTTGTCAGACTGTTTGTTTCGTCAACCTTTGCCGACTATCATGCCGAGAGAGAAGTTTTAGTGAAAAAAGTATGTTTGATCTCAGTTAGAATTTAAAGTATATGTGTTTGCCATGCACGAATAACCTGGGTCACAATACCGGTAATGTTTTAAAAATGCAGTGGTTCTTTAGTTACCGGTATTGTAAAAGGCTATGTCAATAACAATTGAGTTTAATTTCCAACTTAAAGTACATCGTTAGAATCGAAGTAAAATGACTGTTGAGTAGAAAGTTGTTAGAATCTATGTTTCCATGGAAACCATTGGGGCGGTTGTTGTTCGTCCTCAAGACACAGGAAAGTGTCATTGACACTCTAACTTGCAGTTGAGTTTTTAATTTGTTTTTTATATTATTTTTTGGAAGGCTAGGGGTGAAAAGTCTCAAGCTATAAGGTTGACTCGTTGCACATGACACTTAATCCAGAGGGATGGGATCGTAAGGCAATCATAAGAAATGCCTACACCCAATTACTTTTACATTATACAGGTTGTTCCCGAGTTGCGTGAGTGGTGTGAAGAGAAGTCAATCCAGTTGATTGAATGTGATCTTAGATGGGGTGTCCCTAAAGACTCCACAACTGAAGCAACTATCAGAACTTGTTTGGGTGAACTTGATCGTTGTTCAGAGGAAACTGATGGGGAACCATTTTTCTTGAACATGCTTGGAGAAAGGTGGCCACTTATGATAAACATGTATTTTTGTTTGATATTCAGGGTTTGAGGAGATACAAAAATTATTGGTAGAGGGGACTTTTGCCCTTAGCTTCAATTACCAACATGTAATTAAGTTTGTTCATCATCATCATCACCATCACCATCATCATCATCATCATCATCATCATCATCATCATCACTTTCACCATAAAAATTAATATTTTGCCAGCTAAATCTCTGACACAAAAAGAAAATTAAAAACTTACTTTAATATACACACCTGCAACGTTTTTTTTAAACATAATGGAATTGTTATAATTACCTCTTATAATCAAATGAAATGAAATATAGGCCTGCTAGACTTATTAGAATAGAGTAATTTCGCAGTACTTTTAAATGATTATAACTTAAACAGTCAGGGGTGATTTTTTCCACCTGTAGATATGGATGGATCCCAAGTTCTTCTGAAATATCACAAGAGATTCAAGAAGAGTACAAATGGATCTTTCCAACTTCAATGACACATATGGAGATCATACATGCAGCATACAGAATGCAAAGTCAAAATGCAGCATTCCTTTTTAGAAATGCTGAGTTTCTTAATGATCTGCCTCCAGAGATGATGAAAGCATTTGTAGATGTTCATCCCTTAAATAAAGCACAATTAAAGGTTATTTATGTTAATTTATGGGAATGGTGTACATTGGAAATTTAAGCTTAATTATAATAAATAATAATTTGAGGCACCCATTGGCAACATCATGTTGCCAGTGAAGTCAGACCAGGGATTTGTTAATATTTTCAGCAGGGGGCAACTGGCTTTCACAGGGAGACAAAGCTTTTTGAAATGAACTTCTTTATAAGAAAAGCTTTCTTCTAGACAGTCAAAACAGTTGGGCAAAATCATCTTCACAGCCTATCAATTTGCCCAATGCCGGACCCCTATAAAAGACCACTATAAAAAAATCACTATAAAAGACCTCAGAGAGACTCAAAGAATCAGCTTTTAGCTCACGAAAATCTGACATCATTTTGGTTTTCAGCATAAGGCATGATTGATCAATGAGGTATCACTACTCAACAGTGAAATAAGTAGCTTTTATGAGTGTTAACATGGGTGGGGAAGAGAGGACCTCAATGGAACCATGTCATCTGGAACATCTGTTACAACCCCCCCCCTCCCCTCACAGCATCCACCCCACCATGGTAATTGTTACAAGACAGAAATCTTGAAAAAAATAAAGACGCTGTAAAACAGTGAAACTATCTGTATTTTAAAAATAAAAATTGAGAGTAAAAGCTGTTAAAATTACAAGTTCAAAATGTTCTAAACATTCTAAACATTTTATTTGTATTTGTGGTTTTTTAGGCATTAAAGGATAAGCTGAGACAAAGATTCCCTGAGCAAGTATTTGACTATTCCTGTTACTATGATGGAATTGATAAGTCATCGGGAATGGCAAAGGTATTTTTACAGCTGCTGAGTGCTTTCTTATTTCTCCTGAATTTCAGGCAGAGTGGAGACTGATGACAAGTCAGCTAGGTGACATAACATTGTACAGTTCCAGAAATTATCTATACCCATCCCATCCATAGCCACTGTCAATTCTAAGTGAGTATGGCAGGGGGTAAGGCGGGGGTCTCTGTAACCAACTTTTCACAGGAATTACAAGGCTTCAATGGCAGAATGGTCTGAGAATAGATAATATTTTACATGACTAAGTGAAGACAAATGTAGAAAAAGTCTTGTCAAGGCCAATTGAACTTGTTCAAGAAGCAGGAAGAAAAAAGAAAAAGACGTATCTTTTTAGAAAATGACCTATGATCTATTGCCAAAGAGGTGCACAGTAACATGGAATCTATGTGTTAATTATTCCATGGATTCCATGGTTTATTTCTGATCCCAGCTGTCAGCCATGGCACTAGCTTCCACACAGATTCTCCAATTTTATTCTCGTCTTAACACAGAAGAAAAATGGGACATCTGTGCTCCAGCAAGCAAGGCACTGTGTGAGAGATTATTCACTTTTCCTCCCAAACATGTTAAAACTGGATTTAAAGGATTCTTGGAAAAGTCGTTTTTCAATCCCGTTCTATTGCCTTATTATATTTTTAATTATTTCAGGTCAAACTCAAAGGGTTGGAAAATTTCAGTCAAGCTGTACTCGAATTTTTCAAAGCAGCCATTAGCAGATCAGTTCCTGAGGTGACTCAAGAACTATCCATGGAAGAAATTGGTGAGTCTGATTATTCCATCCAGACAGAATATGCTGTGCCTTCTAAGAGTCACGCCACTCCACCCCGGCTCAGCATTTTTTACCCCAAGAGTATACATCACCATAAAAATGGATACTGATAAGTGACATGCGAAACAATGCAACTAACGTGAACCTTAAAGTATTTGCCCTTCCCAGTGGCAAGGATTACAAAAGGAAAATTTTAGAACCACAAACCTATATAACTTTTTTATTTCATAATTTCAATCATTTTCTTAACACAGAGCTCTCAATGCACAACCAGTTCATTGAGCTGCGAGGTCAACTTGTGCTGGGGCGGAGTCAAGAAATTTCTACAATAATGCAATACGTTGAGGATGGGGCGATATCTGATGGACCCAGTGCAGAGGGCCTTGCTCCACTAATGGTCCTGGGCTCCTCAGGATCTGGAAAATCAGCACTGATGGCTCGTTGTACACTGGAGATTAAAAAGCTTGGACTGCCATTATTTTTACATTTTGTTGGGGCTGGACCAGGATCTACAAATCCTGTCAAACTTGTAGAGAAACTAGTCCAATGGCTGAAGAGTTTGAGTGTAGCAGGTTTGTGAATTTGTCACTGGACATGTGTTTAACAGTCCAAGCCAATTTTGAAAAGAATAACGATATCTGAAGCTGATGTGGGTGCAAAGAATAAACTTCTTATCATCCTTACGCGTTGTCATAGCATTTGTCTTAGAAGGCTTGCAACAACTAAATTGGAAAATCTTTGTAGCAGAAAGAGTTGATAAAGAGTGGAAAACAGGGAGGAAAGAAAATGGAAGAAAAAGAAAACTGAATAAGACAGAAATCAGACCAAAATCAGCAGAATGACAGCTCTAAAAAACCTGAACTGAGTACTAAACCATAATTGGTACTGAAGAAGTTTAAGATCTGGGTTAAAAAAAAACATTTTCTGGTAGAATCGTCCATTTTAGCTTTATCCTCCTATACAATTCTTAAATTATATTGAAACCTGAACAAGAAAGTTGATCCCCAGCCTTTTTTGTTTGCGCATGGCCTTATTGGTTTTTCTTTGTTTTTGGTGTGACACCCTGAAGATCCTCCAAATCTTGAAGACATGAGCAAGGAACAACTGCAGCAAGAGATCAAGAAAGAATTAGTAGAAATTGGCAAAAGACATGAAGTGTTTGTGATCATCATTGATGCAATTAATCAGGTAATTATAACATATACCGGTATGTTATTTGCCGACTGCAATGTTTGTACAGTGTAAAACTATGGCCGAGGTCTTGAAAATGTTGCCGGTGGCTGCAGGCCGAGAGTCGGCCGAGAACAGCATTTTCACGCTCGAGGTCACAGTTTTTCAGTACACGGACCGACTCTAATAAGCCGGTAAATGACTTTCTCAACTTTTTTTATTATTTTTTTTTATCTATCGTCCTTTTTAAAACGATGTAGACAACGTGTTCATGTTATCAAAGAAGAGAGTTTTCAAGACGGAGTGGAATAAAAAATAAGAGCCTGACGAGCAGATCCCTCTTACTGAACTCAGATGTAATTTACGGCTTCAAGAACGTTTTTTATTATATCTCCAAGTTAGTGTGCGTGCTATGATTGGTCATTTTAGCAGGCCACACTCTCCCAGCTAAAATTCAAAGTTGGTTTTGTTTCCAAACTGTTTCGTGATTTATTGCTAAGTGTTCTTTACTTTTATAGCAAACAAAAGTTTAAAACTTTCTTGTATTCTAAATTATGTATAAAGCGTGCTAACAACTTAAAAACAACTTCAAACTCACTTGTTTTGCTTTCGAGGTACGTTCGGAATTTGAAGCCTTGCGCTTGGGCCATAAATCAAAGGGGAAAAAACTCGCTCCGTAAATTACACTACGGATCTCGAACTCGGTTAGAAAGAGGTTTGTCTTACGTCACTGTTTCAGCAATACTCTTTTCCTGCTTTGTTGAATCATTTTTGCAGCTGGTTACGCCAGAAAAGATATACTTTTTCAGGTTTGAGATTTAAAAGGGGAGAGATTTCACGCTAAGAGGCCTTTTTTCATTCCTTTCTTTTTTTTAATAGTTAGCGGATGCTGAAGCAACAGACCACATGGACTGGCTTCCAAGTATTTTCCCGCGCAATATTCGTTGTGTGATCAGTGCTGTGACTGACAGTCGCTCAGCTCGAATTCTGTCCAGCGAGCAACGTGAGCCCCCTGCATTACCACTTCATATAGGAGAACTTGACAAGTCTGCGCGACAAGAGATAGTGAAACACACTTTAGGAAAGTATAACAAGGTATTCTTCTGTTTTTTGTTCCCCTTGTAAGGTGCGATATGCCGATACCTTGCTATAGCCGTTTTTCCAACTTTTGAGATTTTTAAGCTTCCAAAGGAATGAAACTGATTTCAGTCACTAAGGTCAAATTATTAGGCCAAGAAATCGAATTTGAAAGCCTCTTGCCTAGAGCGAAAGGGTCATACGCTTGTCAGACGGCTAAAAATAAAACGATTGATCAACTCGCTAGCTTGATAGGCCCGCAGAGCGTGCAGACGTTATGGATAGTTATTTGCTGAAAGATGCCTAATTTGCGTGAGTGGTTGTTGTTGCGAATCAAACATTGAGAGATTCACTAAAACTACTGTACAATAAGAATTAGCTCTTTCATTTACTGTTTTCAAGAAACTAGATGCTGAGCAGATGGAGTCGTTAATTGGATCATCAGGAGCGTGTAATCCTCTGTGGTTATCGTTGTCGTGTGAAGAGCTGCGCGTGTTTGGAGTGTTTGAAACAATCACTCGTCACATCAGGAGTTTACCAGCCACGTTAAAAGAACTTCTGCAGTTTATAATTAACAGACTAACCAACGAGGATCAAGAGAACAACATTCACAAGGTACAGTGTATTTTATGTTAGACTGGCTGCCTCCATAGCCTCGATTTCCCACTCTCGAGAGTCTGGTCTGCTTGCAGGCTTCTTTCGCGAACAGCGGTTGTGGATCGAGCTTGCTGCCTCTATAGTGCTCTTCAGTGTTTTAGTACAAATAGAGGTGGCAAACTCACATGTAGAGTTTCGGATCAGAATGTGAAATAAAAACCTCAGCTTGATGTCATCGCCGCGCAAAACTGCAATGTCCCTGCAAAACCCGACAGTCCCTTTCCGGTAAAATGATACTGCCGAGTTTAGAGATTTCCGCCAAATAGAGATTTTTGTCTCGCAAATTCCAATAAAATTATGTCCGTTTATTGTTCCCCCCTCTCTTTCTCTCTTGTAGGTTTTAGGGCTGCTGGTTTGTAGTAAAGGAGGCTTAAGTGAAACTGAGCTCCAATATCTTCTCAGTGATGATTTCACCGAGTGTGTCCCGATGATGATGTGGGCTGAAGTAAGACGTACATTAAAACCATTTCTTAGAAACATTGGACGGAGAAGAGAACAGGAAAGACTCGATTTTTTCCACGCATCAATACAAGAGGTAACTAGACTGTGTAATCTGTGTTTCTCTTAACTGACTGTTCATAACAGCTGTTTAAGATCTCCAGGACCTTTATGAATGGGTCCGAACGGAAAAATATGTTTTATCTTTTAAATTAAACCACTGCCTGTTTTCATTAAGTTGTGCTGCATAGTTTTTTTAACTAATCACAGTGCACGAAGTATTTTGTTTGTGTTATAAACATCTTTATAGATCATTCAAAAAGTCAGTACTCTTCGCTCTTTGACCAGTGTACATTACAAATCCCTTTCCAGTTGCTGTACGCTTCTCGTTTTTTCTCGCAGGTTGTTTTGGAAACCATTCTCATAGATTCTGAGGAAAAGAAAAAGTTCCATTTAAAACTGGCAGATTTCTTTGTAGATCGCTGCAGAGATGAAGAACGAGTGATCTACATGGTACCAGAACAACTTAAATTAGCTGGAGAAAAGAAAAGACTGCTGGAATTCCTGAGAAAGGATCAGCGCACCGTAAACAAACATGGCTTTTGGAAAATGCGCTACTACAATGTAATTTGAACTTGAAATTATTGTCTTGTTACTTGTAACTTATTTGTACACTTTTTGGCTTTTTCATCCCTTGTCTATGTGAATCTCTTTACGGTGGCTAATTCACATTATCAACCCAGTTGATAAAACCCAATTATCTCGTTATACTTCCCACCGACGCAGCACCACAGTTTCTTTAGAAACTTACCCCTCTATTCAGCCTTAACAGTTTGACTTCCAATAGATCTACAATAGCTAGCTATTCCAGATCTACAGATGAAGTAATTTTACGGCCTTAAAAACTAACATAATGTCTCCTTCGTCGTAGTTAATTTGATTAATTGTAATTTTTACACGCCTAATGCTAATCTGTGACAGGCACAATTGCTTAATGGTTAGTGCGCAGGCTCCTGGTCGAGAGGTCTGGGTTCAAACACTGGCCAAATGCTCGGGGACCTACGTTTGGTACTGGGTACCAGTAGCTTCATCACGGTTACTGAAACTAGATTTGAACTCCAGCTTGACAACTCAAGTTAAAGTCCTTATTGCCACTTTTTCGTTTCAGGATCTTCGTTGTAAGAAATTTCTTCATCAGGGAACAGCATTTGCCCACGACGTTCACATTTGCCAGTTCTGTAGTATGAGACGGGGGGCTTTTGGAGACGTGTTTCAATTTAACAAAGATTCATGTTTCATTTGTGGACGTTTTACGCCATGGAAAGACGATCAACGGTCCGCCATGGTGTGCCATTTTCATAAGCCGCCTCCTGGACTGCCAAGCGTGAAGATGTGCTTTCTATGCAGAAAGCCTGCTTATCAGAATGCTGTTAAGTGTTACTTGTGCCCTATGTGTGGGAATGTGGGGATTAAAAAGTGTGCCATGCTTGTCGGGGACTGATTGCATCATTTCCACATGATGAAGTTAAGCAGGAATGACACTGTCTACACTTTCGTTTTGCAAAATGCCAAATGCACTGTTTTGTTGCGTTTAGTTTCACTAGTGTTTGGTTGCGGTTATCAGTTTTTGGAGAGAATAGGGACTTTAAGCAACGACAACGCCGACGGCGACGGGAACGTCACAAGGTTAGGGAAAACCCAAAAGGTCCTCTGCGCATGACTGGCGGCAAACGGGTTAACGATTTGCGTTCGGTCCCGACGTGAGTTGAGCTCATTTCGCGTTGTCTGAAAACGTGAGGTTTTGCTTTCGTATACTCTGCTGTGTTGGCGCTAAATAAGCCGTGAAACTGATCTCGAGGAAATTT
>Ga0126343_10000657_pt1 | contig 14102 bp, 8 predicted proteins | sample Cyp2metagenome_FD_92531 | JGI IMG/M metagenome (GOLD analysis project Ga0126343, IMG submission 92531) | Coral microbial communities from Lord Howe Island, Old Settlement Bay, Australia - Cyphastrea 2 metagenome | ecosystem: Host-associated > Invertebrates > Cnidaria > Coral ... | reverse complement strand
TGAAGCAGAATTTGTCCAGTCTCAACAAAATCCTGGCAAAGAATTACTAATTCAAATGATACACAATTAACCACTTACAGGCCAGGTATGTATATCTGTGTTAAATTACATTCCTTTGAAACTGCTTTCAGTCGTTTCTGTAAACAGATTAAAGCAAAACCATCAAGAAAATTATACAATAAGTCCCACTAGCTTGACAATGTTTTCAGTGCCTTTTTTAGCCATACCTACTCAATAACGAAAAGCCCATTTACATGGATTGACTGAAATGTTTGGGACAGTTACTAATATTAATGATACACGTATCAAAGCCCCTTGAAATAGTTCTCTTTAATTTCAAAGCTAACCTGTTGTAGATATCTGTCAGTGGTTTTCCACATATAATAATATTCCACTATACTAGAAAGACTCTTCCAGGGAAGCTACAAAAAAAAAGAGTTCAGAGATTAGACCAGATTCAGTTTACAAAGAACTAACAAATAAATATTATCGCTATTGTACAAAATTCTCCAGGATGAATTCCTTTATTACCCATCATTCTCTTTCACATTCTAAGGTTTTAATAACTAGTTTTCCTTAGCATACATCACATTAGTTTCCCTTTGGTCATCTCATCCACACTCTTATCTCACCACACAAGCTTTTCAATAAAGTTTGAAGTATGGAAAACTTCTAAAATAGGGCAGTATCAGCATGCAAAACTGGTGACATTAAGATTTATTCTGAGCTAGTTCATTTAAGTTAACCAAGCAGAATCTCTACAAAATATTACTCACAAAGTCTTTCTGAATGTCAGTAAAATCTTTTCCATACTTCTGAAGGGCTTCTTCAAACAGATTTGCCTCACCTATGATGAATCATAGACGAAACGTTATATACTATAAATTGAAGGGGTGCATAGAAAAAGACCCTAAGTGACATCTGATATACAGCAAGATTCTCATGGCAAATTGCTTTTCACTTCCTTGTACAGAAGAGGAGAATTTGACATGAGATCAAGAGTCACTTAAGGCTTTTTTCCACACACCCCTTCAATTGTACCATGTCTTCAAATAATTACAATATCTAACACTCACTTATAACCACGAGATATATGTATGCGAAATATGTGAAGAACTGACTAACCTGCTGACCACTCCTCCATCTCATCGCGGCACAGGATGGGTCCTCCTGCAGGAACTAGACTAGCTATTGCCTTGCTCACATTGTAACCATTGTTATGTAAAGCACACATTGCATGAGACTAAAACAAAGAAAAATTACACTGAACATTTCAGACTGGTTCAATATGAATACATGTACAGGTCAACAAGCTACAGGTCATGACAACATATTCAAGTCTAGATATCATTTCCTTTTTTTTGGAAAGCAGGGAAAATTATGGCTTGGATTGTCAATGTTTTTTGGTTTGTTTTCTCCCAAAATATGAGAACCTTCTAGATCAAAGGTACGACAAGCAAGAAATGCCCATCTCAAGCCTACTAAAAAAAAAGAGGGGCCAACATTACTGTACGGGAGTAAAAACGTGTCCTACTGATCACAATTTCATATAAACCAACCCACCTAGCCACTGTTGCCTGCAAATGTGATCTGATTGAGTTATTTTTGCTTTCTTTGTTTTCCCTAACAACAAGCCATGTGGCATTAATCATCTTAGAATTTGGATTAGAATTTGCTTTAAGACTGTTACATAATCAGCTTACACAATCAGTCACCATACCATTAGGCTAATATTAGAAGTTAGTGCCAGTTAATTCATACTATTTCAAAAACTAATTTGTCTACATTGTGTACAAGTCATGTATCATAAGGGTTAATGTACATGTAAACAGAGATGCTTCTAGAACTTTCCAAAGCAGAATAAGTACATACATGTAAACATGCCAATTTGACGCTCACGAGCAATACAGAAATATTGATATAATTTACAGACCATCAGTAAAGAGAGGGTCAACTGAATTTTCTAACAAACCATAAGTACAGGCAATAAACTAACAATGTACAGGAAAACTAAAACCAGTTTGAAATGAAATGCAATACAAAAGCAATATGTAAATCAAACTTTCAGTCAGCTTTGCAATTCAAAGCATGAAAAAAATGCAATAAGAACAATCCAGTAACTAGTAATGATACTGGTTACTGCAGTATTTTTTTTTCAAGAAAACTTGCATCTATGTGTGGATAAAGAAAATTTGTACCCCTCGGCAGTAAAACAAGTTACTATCAAGTGAAACATGTGTAAATATTTTAGTCTATAATTTCTATCAATAAATGTTACATTGGTGTTCATGCATGACATGACATGTAACACAATCCTTTTCACACAATCAGGTCTTTCCTCAGGTAGGTAATTTCTGTAATGTTCTGTTTGTGTCAGTTCATTATAAAACTGTATTCTACAGAGATCCACGAATAAATGATTGGTTGCTACTCAAATTCAAATTTCTCTCTTCAACCAACAACTATTCAAGACATCAGACTATCGCTTTATACAATCATGTACATCTCCATGGATTTTTTGGGGGTATATATCTCAGACAACAAACCAGAAATAAAACAGTTGACTTAAGAAAGAGAGACCCCTTTTTTATCCAGGCCAGTTAACATGCATGGAAATATTCCAAGAAAACACTGAGCTCGTGGGTACCCAACAAAACCAAGAGCATTATGCAAAAATGTCTCAAACAAGCAAAACCTAGAACTCAGACTTACTTATCGACCTGCAGGGTATGCATTGACAAACTCACCAGTGTAATGTCCCTTGATGCTGCTGCAGCACTCATGTGCAAACTGGGCTGTTTTACCGAACTGCTGCAATCCAGAGCCCTTGCAAATGTACCAACAGATCTGCAATTCAAATAAGAGCCAATACAGGTCACGAACAAGCAGTTTTTATAGTTTGATAGGACCAGAACATAGGTCAAGTATCACCTGACCAACACAACATATGAACTTCAGAAGGAAACATATCTGCATATAACTAAATCCCAATGAAACAAAAGCTTGAACATTAGAATGCAGCAATTTTTAGACGTATGTAATTGGAAAGATAGTGAATAAATTATTTTATTCAGAATGATCCATTTCAGACAGAAGCTCTTTTTGAATACAATGTCTGTTTTTAGTGACTTAGTCAACACTGTTTTATTCTCAAATACATGTACATTTCCATTTATACTACTACAGAAATATCAATAATAACTACATATTAACAGTTTTGTAACAAAGTGAGCCCTGTTTACTCCTTGAATGACCATGTCGCCCGTGATTCAATGTGGAGGTTCTCAAATGAACATAGCCCACTCACTGTTTTAAATTACACTGGATCCTCCTTTATGGCCACCCCAATTCTACATCCACCTTGTTATTACTGACATTTCATTCTGGTCTTAACAATAGTTCAGTCAGCAATTTTCTTGTTATATGAACACCTTTAATATAGCCACCCCAATAATATCACCAGATATTTGTGGCCTGTTGGTGACTGAAGTTCCACTCTACTTCATTTGAGAAACAAGGTAGGTCACTTCCATGAAAGCACAAATTTTGGTTGGACTGAAAGGCAAATCAAGACAACTTTCAATGGTACCTTGCAATCACAAGAAACTGGTCAACATGTTGTTCCTGTAAAGGATTGTTTGGATCCCAAACCAAAGTCTCCAGCTTAGCAAGATCTCTATCACCTTGAAGCCCTACAAGTAGTTTTACATAGACAACATTTGCATTAACAATAATGTGAGTGAAAAAACAATCCATGTATGTGTCCTGTTAATTTCTGAAATAACTCTTGTACTAATATATAAATTTCCAAGATATATCTGTGAACTTAATGTCAAGGGGATTTTACTAAATAGGAATGTCAGAGTCATGCATGGAAGACGTAAACGCTGGGTCCAAGAACCTTTCAGGCATAATTATTTTTGTTGACACAGCTACTTATACAGTGTGCATGTATCTTAGATCTCTCAAAAGCTCTTTCCCTCCTGCTCATTACCAGCCTCAGAACACATTTGCTGAAGATTTCTTAAAAATACTAATTGAAAACTCCAGGCATTACACAAGCAAATGGAATATATTTCTGAGAGACCTCTACCTTTTCTTGCCGTTTTAGGCACTTGCGCTTGATATGCTGTCCCAATACCCATCTCTCCTCTGTCTGCTACCAAGGTTTTTTGTTGAGGATCATAAACCAGAAAGTAGTGAAACCAGTCCTGCAAGGGGAATAGAACAACTGATCACCCTCAGTCACTATAATGGAACACACCATCACTTTAATAGAATGCATGATCACTAAGGACTTTGCCCAATTTTTACAATGCAAGATAACAAAAAGAATTAGTTCATGACTGAATCTTAATATTACTATCCAGATCTCAATGACGTAGACAATTTTAAATAAAGTTCTGAATTTAAACACAGAAACACACCTCCTTCTCTAAATACTTTGGTAACACTTCTGCTTCATTGTAAAGTGTCACCAAACACTTTCCCCTAAAACAAAAAATGCACAGAATGAAAAACTGAATTCATCCTATATAGTTAGGCCACAATATTCATAAACTCCCAGTACACAATACAACTTGCCAGTTAAAGTGACAGGATATCACATGACTGAACAAAACATTTTTGTAAACAGATTGACATGCTTTATGAAAAGTAGCTTGGGCTTCACTATAATTTCTCTTGAAGGAGAGATTTAAATTAAAGTGATTCGTAGTCTACATGTATATGTATGTACACTTTGCTGAATACCCAACCATTCATTATATGTATAGCTATACATGTAAATATAGAAATGCTAGCCTATTGAGGAATATCTGTGCAACAGAAAAAGTATTAGTGTGTGTATGTTATTTTGGAGTAAAATTAATATGAACATATTATTTATAAAAATATATTTTGTATTGCTCCACAAAACTTTAATACTTGTAGAGGGGCTCCTGTACACTTCCCCTGCCAAGTCCTATTCATGTTGTTCCAATTTTTACAGCTGAAAATATACATGTACCATGTTGTCTTTTTAATTGATCGAATAAAACCCTGACAAAAACTCTTTTGAATAAGCAAATGTACATGTATCAAAAATGTAAACAAAATTCTTAATTTCTCACAGGATCAAAGTTGTTTGCTCTCTATAACACCTGAATCCATTTTTCGACTTGCAACAAATATGTGGACCACCGCAATGAGTGAAAACAAAACCACTAAATTTGCATAAGCAATGTATGCCAGAATTTAGACCAGACTGTATCAAGGAGGTTTTAACATTTATGGTCTTATAGCGCGTGGTTACATCTCCTGCTACAAGAAACCACATGAAAGATCTCTAGAGTCTCTCATTGCTGAAATCATATTAAAAATGTTCACTTCAAATGTAAGTAACAGAAAAAAGAATGTAACTGAAGTGTCCTTCTCATTGAAATATACAAGAAACTATCAGGGTGGTAAAATAAAGAATGACACTCTTCTTAAGTTCACCAGAATTGACAATTGTATCAATGCTTTATTGAGAAATTAGACTCTGATCAGGTATAGGACTGCTTGGGTTAAAATGCTTTTGTAATTTAAGGATGTTGGATAAAATTTGAGTTCATCAATATTTTCAATTTTGATGTACCTTATGGTGTTGGCATTGATGTTTTCATACTGTCTGGACAAGAAAACTTCCCTGTGACTCAGCTGATGTCTTAGCACATCCTCCATTTCACTATCACCCATTTCAATTTCTGCGTCTTCCTCAGCTTGTACTGTAGGAAAGATACAATCAAGCACAAATATAACGAAACAAAACCATCAAATCCATGTGTTCCGGAGTATTTAAAACACTTAAATTAGTTGTTGGTTTTTGAGGAGAGAAGAAAACCAGAGTTCGTGGAGAAAAACCTCTCGGAGCAGAGTAGCAAATCAACAAACGCAGCCCACATATGATGCTGGGTGCGGAAATCATCACACTAACCCTGCTCCCCTAAAAGGAGCTTAAAGGAGTTCAGTGGCAGTCATTTCGAGTTGTTTTGGCCTTGTACAAAATTACACTCAGATTGAAGGAAACCTGAAAATAGTCATTTACTGAGGCAGAAAAACAACAAAGATACAATAATAAAGATTAACGAACAAGCATCGTCAAGGAAGGAGAACACTAACACAGATTACAAATGACAAATTAAAAAAAAACTTTTCAAGATGCGTAAACTATGGCAAAGCTTCTTTAAAGATTAAACAATTCAATCAAGTAGTAATGGTTACAGGTTTTACTTACAGCTGCTAACAGTTACCAGCAAGAATTTTCAATTCTACCTGATTTTATTTTCAGCATCTACAGTTTACCTACAACTTACCAAATATAGCTAAAAAGCCAGCCTGAATGTTATTACAGTCTTCTCAAAAGAACACTACAACTTTAATTTTTATTTCACTATTCTCTTCTTGATGAGAAAGAAAATACACTTCATATTCCTGTTTCTCCTAAATTATGATACGACTCTAAAAATCACAAGAAACAGACTGGCATTATCCCAGCATGTGAAGTACAGAAGTACTCTTCCCCTGAAATATGAGGTTATTGTTTGACATATGATCTGAAAGGGTGTTAACATGTCATCAATTCAGAGAATTTTGAATATTTACTATGCAATGACATAACACTAATTTTAATAACCTCCCATCCTCATTTCCCTCCATTGTCTTTGTCACACCTTGCTTGAATCCACTACTAAACATTTACTTGATTATAAACAACAAAAACGAAAAAGATAACTGAGAGAAGTGCTTTGGTTTGCCTTTCACAAGCTACAGCCTTGACTACATGAATGGTCATGCACAACCTCAATAGTCCACTCAAATCAGCATGAATTAAAGTACAGAAAACCAATCAAATCTGGAATTTTATCCCAGCCATGCATTTTAGGAAAAAAAATTCATGTGCTTGGATGAGGCTTATAAAGATATCAACAATGAATTTAGAATAACACCTTTGCTGGGGGAATAGGATATTTTTATTATTACTAATATTATGACAAAGTCAGGAAGTAAGTTTAATCACCCAAAAGATTTAGCCATCTAATTAGCAACTTGCTTGATAACATGGTTAACACAAAGAGAAATTTTGCTACATTAGAGTACAAAAAATATGGGTGTACTTTCCAGGCAACAGATGTGCCCAAAGTACAACATTTAGCTAAACTTTACTTACACAAATGTTTTTCAGCTTGCATGGCGAGGGCTGATGATAAATCTCTCTTTCTATAGAAACACTGAACTTTGGCCTCCACTTGTCCATTGCTAGTCTAAAAAACGAGTTCAAAGATGCCTTAATTTCCACATGTCCGCGCGTAATTAACATATTCATGAATATAGGCTCAGAGCCACCTTAAATTTTTACCTTGGTCAACTCCTCAATTCTTCGTATTTGATACGGTAACGCCGGGTTGGTTTCAACATATACGTAATCTGTGAATAAAGAAAAGTTGGTTAACACTGTTAAGTCGTATAAAACTCTCTAATTTCGTCCAAAACACGTTCTGCAACGGAAAAAACGCACATGGTCACGAAGACACAAGACAGCCGCTAAGCTGGTAACCGCGCGCACGAAATCAACAGAGAAGAAATGACGATTCGAGAAGTTTTTCGGTTTCCCTTTCGTCCCTCACCAATGAAATCAATTTCTTTCCTACAGCCCTTAATTTGCCGGTTACAAGAACTCAATTGTGCGAGACTTCCCTCGGGTTTTCTGGTAAAGAAGGATAACACATTTAAGTCCCCGACAACACTCGTACACCGTACGGAGCTTTTGTTCATCCTCCCGGCAAACGGGCAAAATAACGCAATCGTCTGCGCATAAAAAATATCTCACTCACATCACAGAAATACTATTACTTCCTAGTTGGGGTACACACAAGACAAGAAGCATTCAAAATTCAAGGACAAAAGCGCCATCTGATACAATTTTACGAGGAGGGAAGTTGACGTATTTCAGTGAAAAATTCCCTGAAGTTCTAGTGTGATCGCACTCACCTCCAACCCGGAAAACATTTGATGCGTTCGCCATGATTCCTCAATGGCGGGAGTTTCTTATTCGAAACTTCGATCAATAAGAATTACAAATGTCAAGTTTTTCATGGAGCCTGTGCACTATTCCGCCGAAAACGTCATTCACCACACGAACGCGGCCATTATTGTTCGCCCTCAAGCGAACCACGCGTCTTTTGACGTCACGAACGGAACGCTTTTCGCCGAATATTGTCACGAAGATTCTGCGGTGAACAGGTGCGCAAACTCGTGAACGATCGCATTCACTCGTGATTCTTCGGATTGTTTAGAATGACGTAAGCGTGATTGACAGCTTGTTTGTGTGTTTACCCGTTGCAATCGTAACTGACACACACCCAACCGTCCTCAATTTTGATTGGCTCTCGAGCCGCCATAACGCAAATCGCATTCGTGTTGGTCACGGCCTTCAATAGCCATAAAACTTGTTTACAATAATTTTGAAAATATTTACTGCCTCTCAATTTTTCTTTCCGCTAGATCTTGGGCTGAGTAACAAGGCTCTTCCAGATTTCGTTTTCAAAACCTTCTTATTCTCAAAAGGTTTATTCCAAGAAGTTTATACCATGAAGCGTCTATTGTAAACCAATTAGCGATGACAGTTCGCAACAGAAATCGAAACAGCTTCTAGTTTCCAGTATTGCAATGAATAATTTTACACTCTAAAGCGTCCACAAAAACCTGAGATTTAAAAATTGAACGGCAGAAGGAACGAGTGTAATTCAAAATTTTCTGATCACACATCTTCTTCGAGTTTCGTTTAACGAATGCCGTTTGCAAGGTGACACCTTTTCAACGTGACGTCACACGACAATTAAATTGTCGTCCATACAAGTTTAACCAGTAAAATCCTGTTTGATACGTGCATGTTGTCCGTTGCGACATTTGAGAGTGTTGAGAAGGCGGAGTCTTCATCGTGATGTCTCGTATTACAATACCACAAAGGAATATTTTGGACAGTGGACTCCGGGACAGACAACCAGAACTTTGTTACTCTACAAGCAAGAGATCTACGGCGGGTTAGCAAAAGTTAAAGCACACAAATAGCCGAATTTTAGCATAAAGAATCTGATATGCAATCCGAAGGGGATAAATTGTACTGTGTTGTACTGCTTGGAACAATATGTTCCAATATTTCATTTCGGTAACATTTCACTTCTTCAGGCAACTAGTATTGCATAACCCGAAATAATAAGAACTGCACATTTTTCCCGAGAGGACATTCCCAATAGTGCCGGACAATGATGCGGTGAACAGTGTACATTACAGGTGCCAAGCAGTGTGACATGTCGGTGGTAAGGAAAGAAAGTAATAGATCATCTCCATTTCCACGAACCCGATTTGCCGAAATATAATTTTCGGTAATAAATTTTTAATTCGCGCAAGTCAAGGACGGGTGCGGAGGAAGAGCTGTTGAAATCTGGAATGAAATAATGGTTGATCGTTATCAAAACGTATCAACTGCTTACCGAGACAAACAAACAAGCTCTACCTGATGCTTAGCAACTGGTAACATAATTCGCACGACCTTGACTCGAGGCAAAGGAGCACAACCTTAAAGTTTTGTTAGGCAGATCAATTTGAACACAAATCACATCGTGACAGCTGAAGGGCCATCGAATATTCCCAGACATCTTATTATATTAATCCTTTTGTGTAGCAAGATTCTATTCGATATGATCGTCTTAGTTCAAGACCAAGCGAGATCCCCAGATCCTGGCTGTGCGCCAGCTAAAGAACAGAGTGTAAATGCGTTCCGGATGAATGCGTTTGTAATCGTCATCATTTTGATAATTGAATCGAGAGTACAATGAACGCCGAGCTTGTTTCGTTTACGCGAAAGAAACTAAATGCATTTGTGCCAACTCGCTCAACAATCTAACCTTTAATCTAGGCAATAAAACAGAAGACCGAATTGATGTCGAGGGTTTCTGTTCTACCTTTTTTGTTGTAATTACACCGTAAACAAGAAGGTTGTCTTTGTACTAGGAAGAGGGAATCATGGGTACATCACGACACGATGTGCTCACGTGCAATTTGCATGGCAAGTAGTGTTCTGGGAACATCTGCTACGTGATAGAATCAAGAATCAAAGCATACTGATTGGTAGAAGAGAAAAATACTGACAATGCCATGTAGACGTACCTGAAAGCAGCGTCATGCCTGAGGTTTTATCAGAATACGATATTGCCATTTGCTTTTAATTATGTGGTACTAAACTCGGCTGATGGGCGACACCTGAAACTACCAGTATATTTCATAGTTTCTAATAACCAGAATTGCTTAAGTGTTAATAGTAGGGAAATAAGTAGTATGGTATCAACCTCTGTATGCTTGTTGGTGGTACAAGAAATGGTTGTCGTCTTAGGAAGAGCTTAAGTGATAATTATAGTATTTACTGAAAATGACAGTATGTTACGCTCGCTATGATTGGTTCATTGGATACGGTAACTCTATAGACCTGAAACATACTCCGAGCATAACATGAAATTAAAAAGTCTTCATGGCGAGTGAAAATAGAAATCCCGAGTATCGTAGCTGTCATTAATCTATCGCAAAATCTGTAATAAACGAGAGGTGAGCCTGGAAATACACTGATAAAATGAGGCGTTCCTTTTTTCGCGTCTGAAAGAGTAGTTGGTAGATCTTTTCTACACTGTTGCCTGGAAGAGGTCGGAGGTTTCCTCCAGCAAGATCTTGAAACTAATGAAGCAGATCGAGGGGTAACTCAGAGTAGTCCATTTATGACTAAGGGTCTGTTTTCTTGCTAGTGAATGTCTGGAGTAAATTATCATTAATTTTATCATCTTTATTACTAGTTACAAATATCAAAATTGTTCGCATTCATTGGCCCGGCTATCTTGCGTGGAAATTGAATGTATGGTAAACCGAACGCTTATACAAATTGTCACAAAAGATAGAAAATTAAAATGAAGAATATTTATTTTTTCTCAGAGGAATCGAACCCTCTGGAAAGAACAATCGACTATTAAAATCGCTGAATCAAGGGAAATTTCTCAGTTACAATTTAAACCTGTCTCACAGAAATCACCGGCTAACCCGACCTATAACAAAACTTACATGGTGGGAAAAACAGTATTTATATTCAGCGAGGCTCGGCTAATCTAAAGCACTCTCAGTATAGCTTTCGATCTTGATGCTAGGTGATCGGCCAAACTGATTAACACCCACCAGCATTTAGAATCGTTTGGGTACAAAAAAAAACACCATCATCGCCCTAATAAAAAGGGTCTTACACATGCAGCTCGTTCTGCAGAATATTCATTCGTTTGTTGGGTAGTAATTCGTAACTTTGGGATTTCGGTAACAAAATGATAAACTTTGAGAATCTATGTGCTACCGTAGTCTCATAATTAATAGTGGTTTTCATTTGAATTGGTTTTTACCATGGTATAATAAAGCAATGATTTAACGGCTCGGTCCTGCATTGCAAACTGTCGTGATGTCAGCGTCTCGCAGATCAATTATTTCCCTCAGCCTCGGCTTTGGTAAATAATTGATCTGCTCTCCACTGATTTATCATGATATTTTGCTCAACCTCGTCCGATAATTGTTAATTATTGCAATTAGGTAATATGGTCAAAACAACGCGAACAAACCAGGCGAAAGGGCACAAAGCCCACAAAGCACAAACTGCTGATAACTGCAGTAACGGATAGAGGTACGTCACTCAGGTAACAACAGTACGAATACAAATAGAAGTGCAACACTAAGGCGAAAAAGGGTGTAAAGCCCACAAAACAGCGTCGACTCTTTCGCTAACAAACTGCTACAATAACCGCTAACGGAACTTCAGCTAACTACAGTGCGAATACGAGAGTAAGAAGAGTACAAGAACGAATCTTGGATTTCACTATTCACGTTACGTTTCCAGAGCTCTCACTCATCCCTGCTGACCAGTTGATATAAGAGACTGTCAGCACTGGACTGGTGACAAGTCGATGATCGAAAGCTTGTGCTTTAGTCGTACTGTGATCGGTTTAAAGTGACGAGAAAGCAGGGAAGAGGCAGAGGAGAGAAGTGGGACCTTGTCTTGGTACGAGGAGGTAGCAGTCTGGAGACGCAGAATTTTATTTACTAATATATCGGACAAAGATTTTCATTAATTTCGCGCTGAAATACTTCTCTATAGACCTTCAGGAAGTTTAAAACTGGTTTACGGTAAACGTTCCAACCGAACGTGAATATCTCTTTCGCTCAAAACTTTACACCTTTGTTATGAGCAGTTGTAAGGCCTGGGCGGGCGCCATCTTTAAAGCGTTTTGCTGATGTTTGAAACTGAGCGGCTATCAGTATTCAATAGTCATCTCAACCAGTTCTTCCTTTCAAATGGTCATCAACCCCGAGGAGAATCCAATCAATAGAAAATTAAAATCATTAATTCTGCAACGTCGCTACAAATCCACAGAATTTTGATTTGAAGGTTTCAGTCCTTGCATGTAAAAATAAACCCTACAATATTGTTTATCAGCTGACTAGTTAATGGTGAATAAATATAGATTGAACAGAATTTTTTATCCTTTCGCAAAGTAGTTCCTAAAGTTTTATTGATCGTCAAGAGAAAATATTCGCTATTATTACACTACAAATATAACATATCCACATCAGAATATTGTCAATAAACTTCATCCTAGTTTTTTTTTGCACAACAGAGATCTCTACGCAATATTATTTGCACTTTCATTTATGTGTATTAAATCCTAGACATTGTTTCTTTTGTTACCCAATCAATAATACATTTAAATAAATTTGTTGAAATTGAGATACACGGCTATTCGTATCGCGTTTGCTTTCGGAAATCTTCGGGAGACAGTCCGACTGTCTTCGTTGGCTTCGCCGTTAGCCCAGTGGATTTTTCGGCGTCAATCTCCGAATGCCGCAGTAGAACGCTTTGAACGATTGCCACAGACCTTTTCATCAATTTCTTTAGATTTCTTCTTCATCTACCTCGTCAATTTCTTCCTCCGCTTCACTTCCACTCTCGTGCAGATTCCCATCATGGCTGTCTCTATTGTATCCGGTCCCCGAAGACCGTCTTGAGCCGCCATAATTCATCTGGGACCCAGTCTCTTCCAACTCATCGTCTGACTCGGCATCCACGATTTTCCCATCCTTTGTAACCAAGTTCTGCACGATTGCCTCGTCTACACCTGCGCTGCGAAGGATATCCGCGTACTTGCGTTCTGCGACTCGCCTTGCAGTGACCTGGGATTGCTGCTCAAACAGTAGTGGTCGTTTGTTTATGCGTTCTTGCATCTCCTTCAGTTCTCGGTTATATTCCTCTCTCCGCGCCCGATCACTTTCCCTGAGGTAACAAATAGCAAAAAGAAATGATCAGGTAGAGCCCTCCTCGCAGACATTCCCTTGGAATCTTCCCCCCATACCACAATACCCCCCTCCCCCCAAAGGATTAGGCGATCACCAGACTGAAGCCAACAACTTGGGAGAGTTTTCATCGCGTTGAATTTATGAAGAAATGATCAATCGGTTCCCGTCATTTATAATCTTGCGACTGGTATCTTTTTACGATGAACGAAAGTGTTTGAAAATAAGGATAAAGCATGCGACGCGGCAGCGAGGTTTGCCGCGCACATTAGACGATTACGGTGGACCACTGTCACCCATTACAGCTTTTGCGCCAAGAAACTTTACCTCGAACATGCAAAAGAGAGATATTCTTCAATAATGCGGGTAATGGACAACGCGCGACTTTTCCTCCCTCACCTGAAATTTTGAACCTTTTCCTTTGCAGCTTTTTTCAGCATTCCACTGTGATCATTTGCCATGACTTTTCTTGTTACTTCAGGTTTCAACATCTTCTGACGGCGCCGCCTTCGTTGTTCTTGTTTGATCTCGTCTTGCTCACTCGCTGTTCTCTGCTCCAGGCTCTTGCGGACTGTACTCTCACGCAGGCGCGTTGACTCCGTAGTTCTACAGTAGGAAAACCAAAACAAACGTCACTAAACCATACAGTGGAATCCCGATTCTACGAACCTTTAAGGGAAACGAAAGTTGGTTCGAAAAATCGGAGAGTTCGA
>Ga0126343_10000656_pt1 | contig 14112 bp, 8 predicted proteins | sample Cyp2metagenome_FD_92531 | JGI IMG/M metagenome (GOLD analysis project Ga0126343, IMG submission 92531) | Coral microbial communities from Lord Howe Island, Old Settlement Bay, Australia - Cyphastrea 2 metagenome | ecosystem: Host-associated > Invertebrates > Cnidaria > Coral ... | reverse complement strand
TTATTCAGCTTGTGTGGTATATACTAAAACAATTATTCACCTCAGTGTCGGTGAAAGTGATGGATATTTACCTCGCCGCTTCGCGGCTCGGTAAATATCCATCACTATTCACCTCCACTTCGGCGAATAATTGTTAATTATGCGCCAAGATTACTATACAGATTCCAGCTCACCCTGCTCTAAATTATTTATTGTAGTTTATACACTGACCACTTTTCTGATAAATTGTTCCCTATTGTAAACCACAGTTTTTTTTATCGGTCCCAAACAGTCATAAACTAAACTGCCGGAAAAGAATGAAAACTGAACCTGCCAGACATGCAAAAACGATTGAGGTAGCCTGGGCACAAGTTTGCCTGGTTTACGCATTGCCAGTTCGCAATATTCCAAGTCACTTTGTTGGAGTTTTTATCGCAGGATAAAGGTGATCATCTGTTTCAAAACAGGTCAGAAGTTATAATTTATTCAGTAACTTATTTTAGAAATCATTTTGACGGATGTAAGGCGCATCTTGGGGAAAACAAATTGAGGAACAGAATGTGACATAACTTGTTTATCGCACGTTGCACGTTGTCGTGATCTCGCTATCTCGGGCTGTTTTTCTGTTTTTATTTTTGTTTCATTTTTATCCGATTAAGCAAGCCTTTATTTCAGTTTAAAAGGGTCTGGCTGGGAACAATCAGCCTATAACAAAATGGTTATAATGTCCACTGGTTTTTTAATAGTACAGCGCAATGCGTAATAAACTTATATTATGTCCAGGAACTTTTTGAAAACGTAGCATTTGGGGGTCACCAAATTTGTTCATTTCAATGATAAGTAATAGTAATTGGAGTGAGTGGAGTACAATTCAGTCAGTAATTGTACCAGTAACTGGACCAAGTGGAGTACAAAATTTCAGTGAGTAATAGTGCAAGTAATTTTAAAGACGAAATCCAATAGAATATCAAGCAATTTCAGGTTTTAGTGGACAAAAATCTGGTACCAGAGTAATTTTAAGTTTTTCACGATTATTTTTACATTTTCTTAAAGCTAATGCATAAATAATTGCCTGAAATAACAAAGAAAATAATTTCGCATTGGAACCAGAGAAAATCAGTTTCAAAGTTCAGAGAACTTGTGCAAACACAGGCAAAATTTCATCATCAGTTTTATGTCACCAGTACTGTTAAGTGTTTCATACGTTTTCGACTTTTGATGTTGCTAGGAATGATTTCTTTTGAGAAGATATTTAAACAGTCATACAGAAGTTTGCAATAGGCTGTTAATAATCTTGGTTCTAGATTTTTGACCACTTGTTACTTGAACTTCTGGTGTATTCAGTCTTAAAATCTAACAAGTGTGCAGTGTGATCCTATTGCCACTTTGTAACCTTACTCCTTGAATTGTCCTACCCAAGATCCAATTAACACTTATTCATATCAGGAACAAATGTTGAGATTTGAGAACAGCTTTTGAGTGAAAAGTCAGTAATTATTATAACCTGTTGTGTCACAAAAATGACCGACTTTTTAACCTATGATTAGGTAGATATTTGATACTATGATTGTAGCGTCAACCGATAAAGAGTGGTTATAATAACTCAACAAAGTCTATGTCTTGGAAAGTATTGGAAACTGTTTTGAACCAGCTTAACACAACAATATAAACTCAGCATTTGAACCGGGCCTTACGTTTTGCAGTATTAAGATTAGACTGCTACTTACTAATTCTGGCATTATTTTTTCCTTTGTTGTTTCAATTAATAAAACTAGTATCACTGGTTGACAAGTATGGTTTTGCAATCAATGTCAATTCCTGTACAACATGATTTATCATTTTTTTAGCAACTTAACCCCTGAAAGTTTGACAATAAAGGAAACTGTTTTCATCTTCCAGAGCACTCCCTGGAGAATCCAACCTGACAATAATTCTTTTAATTTAGAAATGGGTGGTAGCTCATCAACACCAGTTCCATCAGATGCTGGTGGCAGTGCAGCTATTGTCACTCAAGCTCCTACTGGATGTCCTGTTCAACACAGTCCTCCAGCACCTGACAGAACATCAAAGCCATCAATCAGTGAATGCCCAGTTCATCAAGATAGTATGGTGAAACTTCAAGCCAGTCAGTGTCCCATTAGTGCTGGAAGTGGTTGTGACAGTGCTGCTATTGATAAGGGTGCAGATGCCTTGGACCCAGCTAATATGGTAAAGCTTGTAAATTATCTAGAATTGACTCCTTTTTGTCCTACACTTGAAATACTTTTTCTCCTCTTTTTTCACATATATACACTTATATTAAAATCAGTGCTGTGAATTCATTTAGTGTGGTATATGCCGAGGCAATATTCCAAACCTAGTTGATGATTTTTTAAATAATCTCACCAGCTGTCTACTTGACAGTTTATTAATATTGTTAAGAAGAAACTGGGAGATGAAGGGTTAAACATTCTAAGGTTGCATTCGTGTCTGTAGAGTCCATAACTGACATTATATCAGACCCCCTGGACTGTGATTCGTTAAATGATGAAGCCAATAGTCTGACAAGAAGTTATAGTTGAAATGGTTTAAACATTTTTGATCAGCTATTAATCCTAGGAGTTTTATTCATCCACTATTGCTCTGAAATTATACATTGAGTTAATGCAATCAAGGGGGAGGCGTGATCAAGGGGGAGGCGTGATGGCCTCATGATTCAGGGACATTGTGTTGTGTTCTTGGGCAAGACACTTAACTCTCACAGTGCCTCTCTCCACCCAGGTGTATAAATGGGTACCGGCAAACTTAATGCTGGAGGTAACCCTGCAATGGACTAGCATACCATCCAGGGGGGAGTAGAAATACTCCTAGTTGCTTCATGCTATGGAAATCGGGATAAGCTCCGGCAACTTTTTCCATACAAAACTTCTTTTCCATAAAAATCTGCTGTCATAAATTCTTATTCTCTAATTATGGCAGCCTCAAATTTTTTATATTTTTGACATGCTTTTCCATTTCTGGCATTTGTTAAGTAACTGTTATAGCCCATACTTTTATGAAAAGTAGGTCACAAGATGGCTTAGCTGCAAAGGGCCTATTATTTATACTGGATAATTAGAAAGAATCATTATGGTTAGAATTTCAGAATGCCACCATTGGGTGTTTTAATGGGGTGGCTACTTAATTTAATGGGGTTTTCTTATAATGCATGGCTATTCCTGGCACAAAAACAGTAGTCATAGTAATGAGGTGACAGTATTAACAAGGTGACCTCAAGGTTTGGTTCCACTGTAGTAGGTATTTGTATTAGTTAGTTTATTTGTATTTTATTTTATCAACTTTATTGGTCCACGAAAAGGTAAGGTGCAAACAGGACCTGGAGTTCCATGCGAGGCACCTCCCAGAAGCGAGAAGTTAGCAAGGCTAGATGAATTGTAAGGAAAAATTCACAGTTCATTGCTCTTTATAGATGCCTCCACCAAACCAACAGCCCTCTCCAGGTCAGCCGTTCCCTCTGCCAATCAATCGTCAGGTGTCGTCCATCCCTAGAGGGGGTACTGGCAAGGAAGAGAACTGGGTGTACCCTTCGCAGCAGATGTTTTGGAATGCAATGTTACGCAAGGGCTGGAAATGGCAGGATGATGAAGTACAGTCTAGCGACATGGATAACATCATCCGGATTCACAATGCTAACAATGAGGCTGCATGGCAAGAGATTCTGAAGTGGGAAGCACTTCATTACAAGTAAGATAAAATTATTGTGTTTAACTAGAAAATATGCTCACCTGTTTAAGGAGATTTGTGTGCTTGTTTTAAGCTGAGTTTTTGAAAGTACAGATTAAATGCATTGCCTGTTATTCAGTTGTAATGCTAGCAAATAGTGCCTAGAATTGCAGATGAAAATGTTTTTGTTTTTCAACACGATGCATACGTGAATTTTTCATTGGGTTCCCCAGTAGTTGATGACCATGTTATCACAGAGATGTGTTGAGGAATATAAACAGGAAGGGTTTGTTGAATGTAATTTCCATCCATGGAAAAAGTTAAAGTTCTGAGTTGAACTTTTAAGTATATGGAAGAGAGAATTTTCAACACTGCCATGTTTTGTACAAATCCATAATGAAAACATACTCATTTACAGTTGCTTTAACTAGCTGAGGGATCTACCCCTGGCTAAGAATTAGGGGTAAATGTTTATGGTTTCAGAGACGTTTTAGTGTAAATATCTTAATTTGCATACCAGTATATTTTTTTATAATTTATAAAACAGGGAATGTGGAACACCCAAACTGCTTAGTTTTAAAGGAAAAGCAAAAGAGTTTTCTCCAAGAGCAAGAATACGAAGTTGGATGGGGTAAGATTGATGTTTTTCTCCCTGCTAGTAGACATTTGTTGTGGTTTATAAGTATGGGTTATTGACCAAGTGTGAGGTCAAGATGGCTGGATATTGGCCAAGTTCTTTTTTTGTGTGTTTATGGACCGTGACGAAGTCGAGGTCCATAAACTCGCAAAAAAAGAACAAGGCCAATATCCAACCATCTTGACCGAACAAACTGGGTCAATAAAGGATTTAATATATGGCTTTCCGGGAAATTTTTCATGCAGGATACAGCGGGTAGTACCAAGCGGGCAAGATGGCTCCATCTTGCCCGCTCGGGTAGCCAATCACAGCGCGCGATTTGGTTCATCTTGCCCGCTTGCGGAGCTAGCCATATAATATTAAAACTAAGATTTCTGACCCCTATCTACTCAGGGAGAAGTCCCTCCCCCCTTTCCATACTCCTCCTTTCCACGCTGCCATTGCCCAAGTTTGGGTGCCCCTCGCTCAAAAAACGCAACAGGAACCCGGGTGCTGTTCATCCCTGCTTGTTGTCATTTAGCTGAAAACATCCTCTGGGCCATCTTCTTAATTTATCACTTGGACAATTATTTAAATGCTGGTGCTTTGTTTAGATTGTTTGGTCGGTAAAATTCATGCCACACCCACAAAACCCTTAGGAGTCGCTTATAAAATTACTGATGATCATTGCTGTTACTTTGTCATAGAAGTTCCCCTCCCCGCCCCCTCCCCACTGGGGATATGTTGCGCCCTAAGGTGGTCTCACACCAAGAACCCCAAAACATTTTGAACGATAATTTGAAAAATAAGTTCAACTTTCCAGTTTTTCTCTTCTTCTAATACATTATATTTGTTTATTTTCTTAGTTATGAGCTTCCATTTGATCGTCACGACTGGGTCGTCGATCGCTGCGGTCGGGAAGTCCGATACATTATCGATTACTACGACATCGGTGACGAAGAAGCTTACAAGAGAGGTGAATTTGTGGCACTTGATGTCCGACCAGCTATGGATTCGTTTCAAGCAGTGTTAGACCGAGCGAGAATTGCTGTTCTTCGGTGGACGCTTTCCTTCAGCGGTTCAAAAGACGAATAAATGGAAAATATGAACAGTTTGCGCAAAGGAGAGAAACTTGGTTAATGGACAGCAATTACGGGAAGAAATACCAGTTTCAGATATGATATTCGGCGAAAGATTCATGGACAAGACAAGAAGTTATTTATATGACTTCAAGCATATAAGGAATTTCTTAGCTAAAAGTGTGAATATAGGTATCTAACATCTCAACCACAGTCGTCTTTGAAATTCAGGAACAGAAGTCTTAACCTTCTTGGTGAATTTGCGTCGCTTTTTTCTGTTCAGGACATTTTGTACCCTTGTGTGACAAGCTTTCCATTTTAAATTTAAAAACTTGAATCTTAGAACTCGTGCACTTAATAGTTGTATTATATAATATATTGTGAGGCGGAGTGTGGAAAAATTACTTGTTAAATTACATTAAGTTCAAATGTCCGTTAATTCGACTAAATCATGTCAAAAGTTATTGTACATACAGATGTGCGCATGCATGAATTGATCAAGATTCATGTTTGCAAGACGCCTGTGTATTTTCTTTTTTGCTCAATGTGCGCGCTAAATCCCTAGCGACTACAATTATTGTACAACTTAGTGTACCCTTGGAAGAAACTTATTTGACATTTAGAAGTTGATGAAAGCAGCCGCTTTAATGTAATCATTTGTTGCTGTTTCAGAATTACTGGTGTTGGGTCATATCATTTGCCTCCAGTAACTTTCTCGTTTCGTAGCGACTTCTGCATGTGTCGAGCAAAAAAATGAGCGGAGGGAAAAAAGACCGAGAGGAGGTTGGGGAATGATACAGAAAATCAGTAGGAGAGAAGGCAATCGGTGAATCGAAGCCATTGTCCCGGTCTTCTAGGCGTTTATCATTGCCATACGTTGAGGAGACTGGAGTCCTGGGGAGGGCCACCGTTTGTGTGTGGTATTTCAACATGCGGACATAAAAAATAAAATTACACTGTAAATTTTATGTAGAAATCGCTAAAACCAAATCAGTCCAGTCGTCAGCCGAGACATGCTAGAGTTCGTCTCCTTTTCGAGTTTTCGTTTGTTGTTTATCCTTCTCCTTGCGCGAGGTTTTCCTGTTGGAATAAAAATTAAAGTTTATTTTAATACTCTAAAAGTCAAGTCACACTGGGACACTCAAAGTGCTCCATCTATTCCCCTATTTACTTTCATTATTTGGCGCCCTTTCCATAACTGCTGGTTTCAACTGTACGACACCTGTGCGGGTGGGACCACACCCTTGATCTCTGTACATGTGGTAACCGCCCTACTCGTGCGCATCTCGTTCCCAGGAGCCGTGATCCTTTTAGTTTGCAACATTCTCGTCCCCATAGGCTAAGCCCTTTTCACTCCTCTTAGCCGGTACGACCTTGGCACGAGAATCGAAGAGCTCTGGAGACATAGGATTTTACAGTCCTTGATTCTAGGACTTCCGGTTTTCATGTGTGCAGTCGTAATGTCTACATATACTGTTTGGGATTGTTAATGGCGGCCGTCGAGCCAGGAATCTTTGTGCCAATGCCATGCCGGTGAAGAGGAGCGAAAAGGGCTATGGAAACGAGAATGGGTGAGTTAGCAACTAACCGAAAACGCTCGTGCCCTGGGGCAGAGATTGTATTCAGAGTTGACATAAGAAAAAGGCATAAATTTGCAATCTTTCGACACTTTGTGTCAAATAGTTGACACGCACTGAAATTACAGCGCTTAATTTTGCCGAAAAAGAAGATGACTCTCCCTCTACAATCGTTGCTTCACAACGAAATGACAGGAAGACAGAAAGTAGTTTGCATAGCATAGAGTGAAAAACATCTTTATATTCATACTTACTTCGCTTTTTTGCTCTTCTCCATTGTTTTACTATTTTCATCCTGAATTTCATCTTCACTGGTTTCGCTTGCAGACTTCACTCCCTGACAATTGACTGGTAACATTTCGTTAAACCTCGAAAATGGCACCAAATTCTCACGATCGAGAAATATATCCGAGATGACTTCACCGACCCTTTCCTTCGTCAAACTTCCATCCAGTGTCATAAACAGACGCTTTTTCGGTTTAGCGAACAGCAACACTGGAAGGTTGTCGGGAAAGATACCGAAAACTTCGCCATATTCTGGATGGCAAGACGTATTGACCCAGAGATAGTGTAAAGGTTTATCTGAAAAATGGTAAAGAATAATGACTTAAGTTTTAAAGTTAGTCCCGTCAGCCTTTTTTATGAACTCAACAGACCGACTATACCAGATCAGGGACGGATTGTTTCAAGGCGGTTAGCACTAACCTGGGATTAAACATTAACCGAAGCACCAAAGTTTTACGTAGTTTGAGATTATTAAAAAAAAAATCTGAATGACAAACAATATAAATCGAAAACCTCATCGAAAACGTGACGTTAAAAAACTAAAAATCAAAATTCTCGTTAACAAAAGCTTAGCCTAAGCGGGCTTTGAGCAATTCGGCGCAGACTTATCGCAAATTTGTCACTTAGATCCTGGCGCTAACAACATATTCAAAACGGCTCACTATGATACGATTTGGCCCATCTTCAGGGCCTAAAGGAGCCTGAATAACTGGGGTTCAGATAAGCCTGGCTTACGCGCAAATCAAGTACTCGCCTTGTCTTTCATGCCCTATGTTATCTTAGTAGAATGGGCTTACGGTACTTTGGCCAGTGTCTTCACCAGACTCGGTAATTGACATTTAAAAATCTAATAGTAGAATCGAAATGTTTTCATAACAGCTTTACCTTTCATCTCTGGCATTTTCTGTAGATCTTTAAACAATTTTAAAGCTTTAACTGTTGTCATTTCCTTGCCATCCACGAAGTAGATCAAACACAAGCCAAGCGAGGTATCTGTACACATTCTCTTATGATTCTCAGATGTAATTTCTTTCTCTAAAGCACTGTCTTCATCCTCTTGATAGGAGGGCTCCCTCGCAAGAATTTCTTTAACATCTTCAACGAAAAATTCCCTTAAGCCAACTTTGCCCTTGAATTTCCTGGCGGTAGGATGATCAAGGTAATGCTTTTCGTGGACGGAGAAGAAAAATCTCGTCAAGTTCAGGTACGAGATCTCACCATACTCTTTCGTGTCATAAAACACCGAGCTAAATCGGATGAGTTCTTTGTCAGCACTTTCTGTAGCAACCATAACCAAGATCGCAGGTATTTTTCTGATTTGGAAACTCTGCCTTATCTCTTGCTTTGGCTTGTGCAGAACAACAAAGTTGAAATATTTGGAGTATTTTAAAGCAATGCCACGGAAAAGAGGTGATGTAGTGGTTTTGTCTATAAGAGGGAAACAAAGAAAATAATTAATCGAACCCCTTAGAAATGAAAATCCATTCATTAAATGAATCTTTTCATGTTTCGAGCGGTGCTATCTTACAAGTTTGTGTTTGCTGAGGTTTTTTTCGGTTCAGAGATCTCTTGCATGCAAAACGTAACCAATCAGAGGCAAACATGTTGTTATTTTCAACCAGTCAGACCACAACAAAACGATCTGGTGGAGATTTGCATGACCCACAATTTCCCGCGCTTGACGCGGGTAACAAATTTATGCGACAACATCTGATTGGTTCATTCTGTTTTCCTATGTTTCATATGATTGGACAGGTGAGATTACTATTTTTGGCTGGCTAGGATTTCACGTCATCACCAGACATTCTTTTTCCGGTTCCGTCTCATGCGACTTTTAGCCAAGAGTTCCCGGCTTCTTTCTTTTCGAATATATACTCCCAAACTGGAATTGAAATTACCTGTTAGCAGCAAAACGGGCATTCGTAAAGGTTGAGCTTCGTATCCTCGCCTAACACACTGCTGTAATTCTTCCATTGTTTTCACCCTTGTTGTCTCGTCAGGCAGACTCTCGAGTGCGACATTTTCAGCTTCCAACCGAGAATCAACATCCTTCTTGCCCGCTGATTTTATTTTGTAACCACCATACGGAAAAACGCGGGCTACTGGGTACTTTTTATCCTTCTGAAGAAAGCCCTGAAATTTTTTAAAGTAATGGCATTATATTTAAACAATAGAGCACTTTTTCCATGGTTAGAAAACCTCATCTAAACACGAGAGTGGTTCGGAGAGTTTAAGACAATTATTAACTACCTCTCGGGCTTGCATAACTTTCGACTAAGAATTCTCCCAAGGCTCAAGTGTTTAGATGGGCCCGATCTAAACACGGAAAAAGTGCATTATTGCTTTTATAAAATAGTTCTGAAAAATGCGCACGAATCTAAAACGTCACAACTGTGATAACATACTCTCGTCCAAACACACCTATCGACCAATGAGAGCGCATGTACTATCTCGGGTATTTTACAAAGTAAGCTTCAGAATGAATTTGATTTTGTATAAAGATTTTCCTTATACATTCATAATTTATTGTTAAAAAAACTCGAGAGCTAATTATGCCTTTCTATAACAATAAAGCGTGACTGAACAGGCAGATGAATGGAAACGCAAAAAAAAATCAGCTCAGGAAATACTGTCTTGTTCTAACTCCAAATTCTCAGAACTGAAATAACATGAAATATATGGGAAACGATAATAAGAATTTATACTAGTTTTTAGGGGTCAAAGCTTAGTCGAGAATCTCATTTAAAAAAAGATATTCATAATTTTAGTCTCCTGTACCATCAGTCGACGTAAAAAAATCAGTAGGACACCGCGTTACAAAAGCCTTTGTCAAAATAAATCTCATTTCGGAAGATCTTAATATTCTTGCGCTTGTAACGGTTGTGCTATACTAGAACCATCTTACCTTTCTCTTCAAAAACGCTCCATCTTTTTCGGGATCAATTATTCCCACTCGCACAAATAATCCTCGTAGATTAAACTCAGTAGCTTTCCACTCGTCCAGAGAAACTTTCCCAGCGCCTTTTACCGCTACAATCCATGCATCTTTCTCTCCATCTATCACCAAACTTTCATAATTACTAGAAGTTATTTCCACCAGGCCATAATTCTTGGACAAGGCGAGTTTAACAAGGAAAAACGTACCGAGAAAGATCGCTTGAAAACTCGGTAAAAACTTCATCCTTTGGTAAAAATCCTTCGATAACAGGTGTACTAAGGGTAACGTCTTAAATATTCTTGTTCGAATTCAAGTTACGACACTTTTAAATAAGTTTGTTGACAATTTTTGTCCAGACTGAAATTGCTGCTATTCTGTTGAACGCTTTGAAAGATACAATTTTAACCTAGCTTTCACGAAAGGAGATCTTGGCCTTTTTATGCCTTACTGAGGATAAAAGACTTGAGAGAGACTCATTTTTAATAGAAATCTCATTACGTGGCATTAGTTAAGGTTTACAACAGTTCATCAGCTGGTTAAATAGTTCATGAATTAATTAAGGAGGATTGTTCGTTGTTTAATACTGCAACACGTCACAACACTGTAAATAACAAATCTTATGTTCCAAGGAAAAAAAAATTCAAAATACTCCTCTTTTAAAATTACTCAACTTGCATAGCCAGACAGTGTTATTTTTTTGTAACTAGCGCCGTAACAAAGATGGCGAAGGCCAGTGAGTCAGTCATAATCTTCACCAAGTTCATTTTGGCTTTGGACGGTTCAGTGGATTGAATAAAGGATACGAGAATATGAATTACATTGTTATTTTTGCCTTTAATATACTGAAATGTAGTTACTTACTATACATCATTTTATTTGCTTTTTTCTAGTCATCTTCCTTTACATCCCTTCTTTTCAGTTATTATTGATTATCCCAAGAAATAGCAGTAAGGTTTTTCTAATGAAAACATTACCGACTTCTATAATAGAATCTGGCTCCTCCCGGAAGGAAGTACGCCGTCAGACGCGATAAAGCTTGCGCTGATATTCTGTACGCTCGTTTATGATCAGTCGGTCTTTTTCCTCGAGATTATTTTAATAGTCCTTTTTTTCCTTAGCTAGAGAACACCTTAGCTCGGACCGTTAACGCGTTCTGTACAGATCTGGATCATTTCGTCGAAACGCCGTCTAGGACCGCATTTCCAAAGAGCTCTTGCATCGAAGATGATGAGGTGCCTTGTATCCAGCCTCCACGGTTCCTCTACGCTCACGTAACAAGGTTAGTTCTCAATCCTTACCGAGTGAAAGCTTTGATCACCGGTCGGTTGAGGATCTTCCGTAATGTAATCCAGCATTTGTGGCTCGTTTCGTGGCGTTTTTGGGAGTACAGGCTCGAAACTCGGTTGCTTTGTAATCCAAGGTGTTCCAAGATGAGTGCTGCACCGTTTACGGTGGAGATGATCTTTGTGTTTCTTCTGACATTGTGTCTTCTTCATCAGTATGGAAATTGGCGAAAGCAACATTGGCTTGTGACCATAGCAGTCTTCATTGCTTGGTATTTCTCATTCTTAATTGTCTTCATCCTTCCTTTAGATGTTTCAGCGGTAAGTTGAAATGTTTAAAAGCCCGAAATTATTGTAGTCACACCCGATTTGAAGGAAATGTAGCCTTAATTTCGTACACCAGTTGTTACTTGATTTTGTCACTTTCTAATAGATTTTGTTGTGCGTCGATTTTAAGAAGCTAAATTAAATTTGTGTCAAGCTAGTGTTACTGAGAAAACAACTTCCTTTTTTATACTTTCTACTCAGATTTTGTCTAGACAAAACATATTTTCTCTACCATTTAGACGTTCTACAGAAAATGTTTGAAAGATGCTCTGAAAACGAACTCTCTACAAAAGAGAGAGATTTTGTCGAACTCCTCTTCAAATGAGAGTAACTCAAGCCATACTACTTCGTCAAGCTGCGAGAAACCCTGGAGTTATTTAGAGGAACACGTTCTTCCTGATCTTTGGCGGGTAGTTTACTGGTCTTCTCAATTACTTTCTTGGTAGGTAGTTGAAAATATATAAACTTCGGCAATGATGAGTTATTCTGAGAGGCGAACATGATGTCATCAGTCGCTTCTAAGGTTCCCATGACCTAGTTTTGCACCTGTAAGGCATGCTGACAGAAAAATTACAATATTAAACAAAACACTGTCTGCTTGCTTTGAAGAATATTTTTGCCTGGATTTACAATCAGCATTTTGTATAGTCCTCCAGCTAAAAGAACAAATTTTTGCTTACCAAAATACAAATTTCTGAATTGATCAAAGAAAATCAAGAAATTATGTACCAAATCAAAATGTATACCCTAATAATGTAATGTATATTGCATGAAACTTCAAATTTACCACTGCTGCTCTGCTCATCACTGCTGCACTGTTGTGGAAGTACAAATTAAATAAAGGAACCATGATTCTTAATTAAGTGTGGGGCAATTTAGGTTTTGGTCAGAACATTAATTCTCCATACTGGCTGCCTTCGTTTCTTTTCAAGTTAGGTCTGAGGTGTTTGCTCATCAATATAATGTGTTTTTTTCAATTATAATAACCATTTTTTTATGAAATACAGCTACTCACATTCTTTACAATACTAACTTCTTGCTAACCAAGCGCGGGGGCCATACTAGTTAATATTGGCACAAGGTTGTGGCAGTATAGATTGAGCACAGCAAGGTCTGTCCAAAAAAGACTTAGGGCCAATGTTCCATGGTACGGCTCAAGCTGGCTAGGTTAGTAAGTAGTTTATTGTATGCCACTCTGGCCATGCTTGTTTTGAATTTGCTGGCTTTCAAAAACAAAAAAATATACAGCTTATGATCGTTTCCATGGAAATGATCGTATGTTGGATTCCCGAACAATAAAGAATGTTCTTTTTTTAAGGTTGATCCTCCCTATTATGCAGTCCTACTCTTATGCAGGTGAATTTACTGTGCGAGGTAAAATCAAAACAGCACTGTACGAGAATGCACTGTGGTATGGCAGCTATCTTGTCATCTTTGGTATCCTCCTGATCTATGTTATTGTGAAACCTGAGCTGCATTTAGATGGGTGAGTATTATTGGTACCATACTGGTGGCAAGAAGTCTTTCTTTAAATATCAGTTAATAGGTCTGCTAAATTGTGTAATTGATATTGCTGTGAAAATAGAGAATGGCATCAGACACACCTGCCCAGCTTTGAACAATGTTTTGGAAGTGGTCATGTTGTGTTTGCTTATTGTTCCCAACTTAGTTTAATCTGTTTCAGTCTTATGGTAACATTCTGATAATATTTACTTTTACCTATTTGTTGCCAAAAAGTATTCTTAATGTTTAGATCTATTTAAACAGAAGCTACTAAGTATTCATTACAATGGTTTTCGAAGTTTTGATTCATGAAAGTGTTCCCTGAAAGGTATTAGAAATAGCATTTTCCAAACCCCTAAAAATACATTTTCTGGGGAGACATCCCCCCTAACCCCACCAGTGGCTAGGACCTTGTTCACTCGATTAATTTTCTCTTCCTTGTATACTCCAAGAAATTGCATGCTAAGCCCCTTCACTTGGACCTTCAAGAAACAAATTATTTTGCAAATAATCTTTAACCAACTAGCAAACAACATGGGAATTTTGGAGTTACTAAGACTGGTATACACCTTTTAATACAAGACTGTCAAAGAAGATATCGCTTTAATTTTCATTTGGTTTTGCCAGAAACTATTTGAAAATCATAGGAATCACAGCATCTAACACTTGGGGATTGTTGCTTCTGGTGTTCCTCATGGGGTATGGTTTGGTAGAAGTGCCGCGTACTACATGGAATACTGCTCGGCTGGAGTTCCAGATGGCTCATGCTTACTTCAAGATATCAAAACTTAGTGTTGAAAGGGAAGAGGCAGAGGAACAGCTG
>Ga0126343_10000655_pt1 | contig 14114 bp, 5 predicted proteins | sample Cyp2metagenome_FD_92531 | JGI IMG/M metagenome (GOLD analysis project Ga0126343, IMG submission 92531) | Coral microbial communities from Lord Howe Island, Old Settlement Bay, Australia - Cyphastrea 2 metagenome | ecosystem: Host-associated > Invertebrates > Cnidaria > Coral ... | reverse complement strand
TGCGTGGGAAATGTTGTTCGGCGAGGCAAATTACATCTGCATAAGCTTCTGAATATGGCGTCTGGTAGCAACATTTATATTTCCCCAAACCATCGCTGGTCTCTCGGATATACCCAGACTCGAAGACGATTCATTCGGCGGCCATAGAGAACACTCTGAAGTCCACACGAAATTATCACGTTTGAGAAAACTGCAGTTAGAAATTTGTGTAGTGCGCTTTAGAAGGAAGAGGGGCTGCCTCAATCGTGAGTAAAGAGAAAGGAAACGAAAACAACGAAAAAAAAAAGAGAATATAGCAACATAGTCCTTGAAGTCTGTTGTTTATCGTGATTTATAAAATAACTGAGATACTATGCATGTTCTGAATGGTCAAGAGAGTTGCTAAACCTATGTTCTATTGTACCGGTAAACCACGGTTTCCGAACTACGGCAGCTTTAGACGGGAATTAGAGAACTCGGAACTCTAGCAATAACAAAATGTAATAAGCAGTTTTGCCTTTCGCTGGCTGAGAAATCAATAACATGAATGTCTTTTCATTCAACACACACATGGAAATTTGAAAGGAAACACAGGGCGAGAAGATGGTAGGCATATCAAGCTTTTTATTTTCTTGCACAGCAAAAATTTTACGCTGACTCGGGTTAAGCTTTAGATTAATATTAAGGAAGTTTTAAACACTTATGCCACGGACTGTGGAGGACGAAGTCAGCTGGGCTTGACTCATCAATTTAGATCGTCAAAAAAAGCAGGGAAAAGATTTCTTTTCATAAGAAATTTTGAGTTTAAACTCAATGCATGCATGCATTGCACGAGAAATGAATTTGACTGATTTCTATGAGCTTAGCTTTTAAGCAATAGTTTTCCTTTAGCAAAACATAGAAACACGGACTTCATAGCCTTCAGCGTAAGTAAATAAATTCTGAATAAATTTCGGAAGCAGCGTTTCTGTTACTAACCTTTATTCCATTCGCAAAACTTTGGAAAGTTATCGTTTAACACTGCGTTGAATCGCTTTGCCAAGCACATGAAGTCATTCATGAAGTCTGGCCTACTTGCACACTTTTCATAAAACCTTTTACTTTCATGATGACCGATTCCACTCACGAATCCCTGCATTTCCCCGTCAGAATGCGTTTGAGTTAATTAATAAGCTCTTTGCCTTTCACCGATAAGCTTTTCCTTTCCTTTCTTAAAACTTTCTTAGCGTGAATTGTTTCCGTACGCTTTGCTCCGCTGAATTCGTGTCCGGCGGAGAGTCTGTGTTTTCACTGTTCTATCAGTCGATGTGATTGGTTTGTCGCGTCATCTCATGATTTTGATGAGAATAAGCAACTTGATCACGAAAGTACAATAATTTTCATCTCATTGATAGACTTTTTCCATGGTTATTTCATAAAAGCGTTAGACCACTCTTTCTATGGGTTTACTGGCGCAATAAACCACTTGAGATGTTGGGAGGACACTCGAAAAGCATGTAAATCACTCGCCTAACGGCTTGTGATTTACAAGCTTTTCTCGTGTTCTCCCAACATCCCGCGTGGTTTATTGTGCCGGTAAACCCATAGAAAGAGTGGTCTATTGCTTAAAAATTCGTCATTGCTTGATTCCAACATTGTCAGGGGGGGGGGGTGCATCTCATTTCCATGGATGTCATTACTTTTGTTTCCAAAATAGCTTGTCAACACATTTTCATGCAATCTGATCAAGATGTGCCAAGGACTTTTGTTGTGGAGTAGTTTTCTATCTGGGCATTTGTACTCTGTCTAGTAACTAAACACATTCAATATTAAATAACTAAAAGGTAACAGGAATTTGCAGTGGCACATCCCACAGAGAGGCTCTTGGTCTTGAAACTGTTTCCAAATTGAATTGGAATTTAGTAGTGGTTTTTGTGAAAGAAGAAAAACCCGAACCAACAGTAAACTCGACCCATTTGGATAAGCACTGGTTTGGGTTGTCAAAAGAAGCCCACTGTTGGTGAAAATTTCCATGTACTACATGATCTCAGCCAGCTATTTTCTTGATTCATAAGAGCAAGATGGCACTATTAGCCACCTACTCTGACTAACAGTTAAGTTACATACACTGCACTTAAAGGACATAGTTTTTTAACCCTTTAATGCCCAAGAGGTCTCCCTTTGACGAGTAAAATCGTCTGGCATTAGACAGAGTAAAATCTATAAGTCACTCTTGGGCAGTAAAGGGTTAAAGGACATAGTTTTTAAACACTTTATGACAACCGTGATTGTGTGTTTTCTTCACAGTTTATGGGCCACATGGACGTGTTGTCTTTCATTTCTAAAGGAGTCAATGTGTACTATCCCATGTGTGTGGTGTTGGTGTGCTTGGCAACATACTTCAGTTTGGGTACCAGATGTCTCAACTGTCTTGGTTTCCAAACTTTTATCATTGAAGATGATTTGTCAGCAGAGTATGTCAGTGAGGGGAAAGATATTGCTCGTAGAGGTAAGTTGCAGTTAGTCTTAACTCCAGTAGGCAGTTTCCAGTATATTAGTCTCCACTATAAACACCTCCTTGTAGTATTAATGTGACAATGAGTACAGCTTTGTGTTTGCTATTGCTGTGATTAACAATTTGTATTCATTTACTGTAAAATTCCAAGTAACGACCCTTGTTAGCGTTGGAATTTGCAACCCTCAGGGCCCACAACTTTCAGGTAGCAAAAACATATAAGTTGGTGCTACTGAGATCTATTTGCATACTTTAAGACAGAAATTTGGAAAAATAATCTTAAAACAAGTGATGGGCTCATTACATTTGGGGGTGTTGCTAGTTTAGGGATTTAGCAATCTAAAAAATATTTTTTTTGACATTACTTTTGGAGGGTTGTTAATTTCGGAATTTTACACGCTTCTCTGGTAAAACTGCTACACAAAGCCTTTTAGCTTATTTCCAGTTCTACACCTACCAGTAAATGAATACAATAATATTTATCATGTGTCTTCTGTTTGTCGTCTTTGTAGAGAGAAGGAAAAGGGAGATGTTGACTGAAGATGGAAGTCGTAAGGTTAGTGCATGCATGTAGATGTTCACTAGTAAAGATATAATGTTATGGAGGTTTGAATATGTATTTAGCAAGTGGAATGAAAGTGTATTCATCTCCGGATTGAGTAATCCAGGTTCAAGCCCTGACCAGGGACTAAACTCTCACAGTGCCTCTCTCCACCCAGGTGTATAAATGGGTAGTGGCATAATTAATGATTGGAATGGACCAGCATCCCATCCCAGGGGGAGTAGAAATGCATCAATGGTAATTCCCAAACTGCATCACTGGCCACCATGTTGTTACGGCCACTAATTTTAGACCAAAAAAAATGCTCCACATCACCACAAGTTTGGTCGCCCAAAGGTAGAAGCTTTAATTTAGTGTTTCACTTTACTTGTTTCTAAATTTTTAATTTTGTATGATCCTAGGAATCTTGGTCAGAAAGAGCTGAATCAGCAAAAAGAAAGCTTTCAGCTCGCAAGGCTGAAGGACGTGGACTGTCAATCAACGACAATGCAACATCCTTGACAAACCTTACAGGATCTGATGGAAAGTATGCCAAGTATTCAAGGTTTGACACTGAAAGTGATCGTGTTGAGCTGTTGTCAGCTGCTGACTATGATGCCAATAGTTTATCGTCAAGTTATAACGCAACTTCTGGCTATGGAATATCATCACCGTCTAGTCGAGCACCAAAGAACATTTTTGATGACTTATAACACAGAATTTGACATGGAGTCAATGTGTAATTCCTGAGAGTTATTTAGATCTAATTTCTCTTTGCAACATAAACAAAATAAATTGCCAAGCAAAAGCAGGGTAATTAGAATGAGGATACAACAAATTGTATGATTTTGATGCAGCAACAAATTCTCGTAGTGTAACAAGAAATGTTATATAGTATTCAGTAAGGAGAACTGATTTTCCAATGAGTTTGGTCACAAAAAGGCAAAACTTTGATTAATATTTATGTACAGAGGGTTGGTACTTCTCACTGGTAATAACATTTTAAATTGTTTCACTTGGCTAATTAAATATTTGATAACTAATTTGGTATTTATGGAAGAAAATCTGTCACCCACTTGAGGTTTAATGAACTTTGCTGTATCGACAACAAAGAAATACTATCCTTTTTTTTTTTCAATTTAGGTGAACCTACATTTTTAAGAACACCTCATTAACAAGACTAAAGTATATAGTTGTTTTGAGATTTATTTGTCCCCCACAAGGGTTCAGTTCCCTGTTCTTTTGCATCCACTCTGATGTAGTAGTATACATAAAATTGGTTAAAATGTCCTGGTATACTGGATGAATAGGTAGTTATCATCAAAGCACATGTAGACATGCAGGGGTGTTGTTAACATTTTTAGCACAAATGTAACTCATTTTCACTGATGGGCAAAACATTTTGATCTTAATTTGTTTACTAGAAGAACTTTCCTCCAGACGGTAATCAGCATCATCATAGTCAGTCACTTTGCCCAGTGCGCAGCCCTTAATGAAACGCAAGGAAAGGAGTTGTAAATTTTGCATTAGTCTAATCTATGATTAGTTTAGCAGCATCTGTAGCAATAAGTAGGAATGACAATGTATTGTACAGTTTGACATGTAATAGTTGACTGTTTTAATGGTTTTTTTTTTTAATTCAACTTCTTTGGAAAAGGTTAGAAATGAACCACATCTTGATAATTTTTTACCACTAACCATAACATGATCACTTGCATTTAATAGCTAAACAGTAAGTAACTTGGTTTTAAATGGATTAAACCTTACAGAACACCAAGTAATATTGTAAAATGTTTGTAATTGCATTTATAAATAACTTATTAAGCAAGCATGGATTATTTTGCTGTTCAATAAAGATGTTTGAAATGCATATTTTTGACACCTTCCTGTGATGGCATGTTTGTTAAGATGATACATCCACACCAAAATGGGAGCTGTGTGATGAAAACAATAAAATTTCTTTGGGCTCATTATGCAATCTTCTAGGAATGATAGGCAAACAAAATTGTATCAATGCACACAGGATTCCAAGACTGACCTGCAAAGAAGTTTTTTTGGATGGCCATAACAGGAAAATCAAGGGAATGATGTCAAAAATTGTTTTAAATAATAATCTTCCAAGCTTCATCACTGACTTAAAAAAAATAGGGAAAAATTTTCATTTACAAAAAAATAACCATTTCTCTTGTAAGACTCATTACATGTGATATTTTTTACAAATTTTAAAAATGTTTGATCTTACAATATAATGATGTACAAAAATCTTTTTATATTAATTGCAAATAACTACTTTCAATAGGAATTTTGAGGTCTTTTTTTTTTGTAAATGCCTCAAGCTAAAAAGCTAATAGCTTTGATTTTTTTTATACTGAGAAGCAAAGCCCAAAACATTTTCTTAAAACTGTACTGTACATTAAAACAGGGATTAATTTTTTGCTTCTCTAACTTTTGTTTTGAACAAAACCAAAACACTCTGAATTAAAGGTAAATTCATCTAAGGGTAACTATTAAGAAAACCTGAAGACTAGTAAGGAGATTTTGAAGATCTATCCTTTACATTGCACACCCCAGATTTTGCCATAGTACACAGATCCAACAGGCCTGGCAATCATTGAGAAAAATGACTTATTCACGTTGATGTTTGGAATTTCTGCCCTCAAGACCTCAATTCCTTCTTCATTGAGAAGACCAAAGATCTGTAGTGTTTTGAGAGATTTCATCTGTGAAAATGAACTGAAAAGAAAATGTACAGTCAGTATCAAGTATTGAATGGTTGAGGCAAGGAAGAGTTGGACTCATTTGCAGAGTTATCCTGCTTGCAAGTTCATGTTTGGGGAGCTCACACGTCTGCAGCAAAGCGCTTCCTCCTCTTTGCTTTTGTGTGACTCAAAGGTGAGCTGATTTGCATGCTTTGTCAGGGTATACCTGTTGCACTTCCCCTCTCTGTTCATATTCAATGTTGGGCTTTTACAGTCTCAGTCTAACAAGATTGAACTTGGTTTTGTTTTCAATTTACCCAGTATATCAAACACCCAAGATAGTGTTCAACCACATTTTCAAACACCTTGAAGCGCACCAAAACTACTCCCGTTTCCTGTTTACTACATCTTTTTAATTCTGTAAATATCCAAGCCACACACTCTGGTACCATAGCTCAAGTCAAACACTGGTGAAGTGATTGTTGATTATATTTCCAGGAAAGAAATTGAGTTTTACCTGAAAGCCATTGGTGGGATGTTGTAACATCGGCTAAGGCCTAGATGAACCAAGTGCTTTAGTTTGATAATCTCATCCAAAGACCTTGCGGTTAACAAAACTCCATCACTGAAAGATTGAAGAATTAATATGAAGTTTGCTACCAATGGCTCGGTCATGCTTGTGCTGTGTGCATATTCTACACACAAGGAAGTAGCTATTAAGAAAACACTGACCATGCAGGAAGATTATTCTACCTATGAATGAAAAAATTCAAGATGGTTTTATCTCTTCTTGGCAACCTGAAAATAAAATTCCCTGATTTTTTCAATGATTTTGAACACAATTTTAGAAAATCCCACACTTGATATCTTGAAAATATTTCATTTTCTGACAGTGGCATCCTTGTACAGATGTCCAGACACAGGCTTGAATGAATGTAGAGAACACCAATAAACAAAAATAAGAAAGTTTTCAAAATGTGATAATAAAGTTCTCACCTAAGGTCTAAATGGGTCAAATGAGGACATGATTTGACAAGCTGTTTGATACCTGAGGATTATTGAAAAATGGATTCATTGTAAATCGCAGGTTCTACATTTTCATACACACAGTTGTTTTACGATTTATACTCTAAGGTAACTTCCTTTGTTTGACAGTAAAGAAATTCAACTGCCCAGGGAATAGGGAAGAGTAAAGAGAAGGCAGGTCAACAGGTCCTGCCCATTTCTCCAGACTTCTCCCTTGCCTGTGCACATTCTTGATCCTTTGCTAAAATCAAAAGGAGTTACATGGTGCAACTAAAAATGGACTGTGTACCTTTAACTAGTGTATAACATGTACAGCTGTGATTGTTACTACTCAATGGTCTAATGAGAATCTAAGCAAAGTTTGGCATGTCTTTGTTCAGGAATGAAACCATTTGACCTTTGACCACACCAGAGTTCATTCAAGCCTGGTTCATACTTTTGAGATAAGCACAAACACAAGCACAAGCATGTTCACACTAGCAACATATGCATGCACAGTGTGAGTCACATTGCAAGTAGTTGAATTCTTGTGCTTATGCTTACAAGTATGCTTGTGCTTACACTTGTGCTTATCTCACAAGTGTGAATCAGGATTCGCTGAAATGGCAGGCCCCCTGTATACCTCTGACTGACATTACAGAAAATCTTGATCAAACTTACTGTCATCAGTGAGAGTTTCTCTACATCCACTGAGGTTGAGTTGTTGAAGCTTTGGTAAATTTTTTATAATCTGCAAAAACAAATAACCATCAAACTTTGTCTACAGCAACCTATCATTGACTTTAAGAAGTTTTTAATACGCCTTGTATATGACTAAAAAAATACGTCATTTTAGAAGAGTTTGATCTTTATTACAAGCTAACAAAAATTATCCTGATGATAATAACACATTAGTTGCAGCACGTCTGCAATTATTTAGTAGTAGCCACTCGAGTGTATCCTATTGGAAATCCATATATCTCTTCTCTTGAATAACGACTGCAATCATACATTCAAGTGATTGCATTCGTGATACACAAAATTATAGGTTTTGAACTATAATCCTTTTTAGAGTGTCTATACTGAAAACAATTACAAAAAAATACTTGCCCTCCTTTTCTTTGAGCGATATAGTCAGCTATGGCTCATTGACTATTTACATGACTAACCAATAGAGAATCAGGCTCATAGTCTAATTATCAATAAATATAAATACTGTAATGGTTAGCATGTAATCTAATTTATTGACTAATTACTAAAAATAACCTGTAAAATTGTTGCCTTAGTAAGGTTTGTCCATGCCAAGTTCAACTGCTTGAGTCTGAAAGGAAATTTAAAAAAGAAACAAACATCACTGCTAGCAAGTTCTACACAAGTCATTGTTTGTATCAGCTTTGCTTTATTCTAAAACACACGTCACAGATCATTGTTTTACCAATACTGGAACAACCCTAACCCCTTCCTGATGCTAACCTTTGGCCTAAATACTACACTACGACAATGTTTAGGTTTAAGATTAGTACTTCCTGGTAGTTAAAGTTTAAGGTTGTACCTGACTAGTGTTGGTAAGACAACAACCCATGACCTGCGTTTTACAACCGCCAAGTTGCCTGTACCAGGCTTAATTCCAAGGAAATCATCAAGTATTGTAAGCCAGAAAATGATATAAAAATTTACTTAAATTAATGATAATGAGATGATGACATTAAAATGTTTTGTGACAAAATCTCAATTGCAGCAAAACTTATTATTGAACAAAACACATTTCTTATAGTTTTACCTGTGGTTTTTTCCACCTTTCACTAAGGAACTCATTCCAGTGATTGTTACACCAGTACACATCGCTAGATTGAGAACCTCAAGGTTGCGGAGTTCACTGATAGCTCTGAAAAGTTGCAACATTTTAATTTGTGATCAGATGGGGGTCAAATTCTAAAAGTTATTATTGAGGTGTGGGTTGTCAATGCCAGTGTTCTCATTTGGCGCTTAAAAATATTATTGTGAAATCATCCCTAATAAACAATCATTTTGAATCTTTTTCTTTCCGAAGCAGAAGCAAGGCCATCATTTGGGCCGTAACCTGTGACACCTGTTATGGCTGCATATGACGGACAGGCCCTTGATGTTATAGGTGAACGTGTCCATAATTTGTAGACATGATCCACCCAAAAAGCAATATATGTTTTTGTTATATAGGTGTGAAGATTAAGGCAGCAGTTGACTTCAGACCTAATGACAGCACTGAAGAGAACACTACCCTCTCTTGTTTAGATTTATGACATCTCCCTTTGTTATGTGGCTAGCCTTTCACTCAACAAAATGAGCTCTGTGATTGGTTGATTCTTGTTCACGTGCCCTGATCAAATTCAAATGTATCCTGACTGGGATACAATTGTGCAGTTGTTGCCCACACAGCGCTTTGTTGTTTGTTTTTGCTATATGATTGTTTAAGGGAAAGTCTAGATATAAAACAAAACACTTAATATATGGTCCAGAGGGAAACTAGTTAGTTTTGTTTTCCCTTGAGTCCTGATGTTTCAGGACTCTCGGGAAAACAAAACTAGCTGTTTCCCTCGGGACCATACATTAAGTGTATAATATTCACCCCACTAGATTGGATGAAAGTTTGTCCCCAACTCTCTCACCTCCTGGGTTATATGTTACCTCACCCCCACCCCCACCAAGAATGTTATGAGATCTCCCCATACCCACAACCTGGATTAGATGTTAGTTTATCCCCACCAAGTATTTTATGAGTTCTTCTCTTACTTACCCCAAACCCCCTAGATTGGATGTTTATTTACCCCCACCACCACAAAGTATTTCAAGAGGTTTGATCATTTCCCTTACGTTAGTCAGCACTGATTTCCATAGGGGTTAGAAACTCACTTTAGCACACTTGTCGAGACACTGCAGGATTCCAAACTGATGTGGGTTAGCTGTTTTGAGTGCTGAAAAAACATTTTAAAAAAACAGCGAGGAAAGACCTACGATTGTACAGAATAACCTTTCAATTTGGGAGGACTGGAAGAAAAGAAATTCAACTAACTTCTAATCATTAAATGTACTTACTAAGAGAAGGCACAAAAGTGTGTCATTTTGAAAACTGCAAGAAGTAGCATCTAGGTGCCTCAGGCTGAACATTGATTCACTAAAATATATAAAAAAACACAACTTGTTAGTCAGACTCTTTATACTCAAGAATGATAACCAAGTATTTAATTCCTCCTAAATATGAATCAAGGGTCTAAAATTGTTTGCCATGGTTTAATATTCCCATGTTTGTTTTAACTGACTAGGCTTGTCTTGTTCCCAAAAACATTCGCTACACACATTACACAGGAACAACCAACTTCAGTGTAAAATATGGCTTAAAAATATTATAATACAGATAAATGTATGTGTACTGATCACCCACAATGAAACATTTTCAATCAAGTATTATTTCAGTTTTAAATGATACACAGCTATGAGCCCCTTAGTGAGGAAAATGTAATGTCCCTTCTTTCCAAGAGTCTAAAACTTTTTTATGTTGTTTGAAATAGTTTTTATTATTATTAGTTTTGTTGTTTTACCTTGGCGACTTTGGTGAAAGAGGAACTACATCAGAGAAGAACAACGCATTTTCATCACATATGGGTGATGCAACCTAAAAAGATGTGTATAAAACAAATGAAGCAAGGATATTATCATGCAATTTGCAAAGCTTTTCTTTCATGGAAGGAGCAATTGGCAGGTAATGAAATTCTACCCAGTTTTTGAGCTTACTTATTTGACTCAAAACATTTCAATTGAAAATCTGTTTACATTAATTTTAAGTTGCTGTCCATCTCATTCGGATGGTATGACAAATAAATAAGGAATAACCATTTATATTTTCTCACCTTTGCCTGGGCTAAGCGCAAGACTCTTGTTCCTCTTTTTAGTACTTTTCCTAATAATCCTGGTGAAAGGTTTGCCTTTGACATGTCAACATGCCGCCAAAGGCTCTCATCATATCTGAAAATAATAATATTTCAAACTGTCTATTTATTATCATTATGATTTATCATTTTTCTTTTATTAGATTTAGATGCAACATAACAAATTTACATTTACACTTTGCCCTCCAGACTTAAATTTACAACGTGTTCCTCCAGAAAACATCTATACCCACTCCAGTGGACTAAGGAGGGTTATTGGAAATTTCAATGTGGAGGGGAGGTCTCAAAAGCTAAAATTACTAAAGGAAAGTATGAACCAAAACTGGAATTTCAAGAGGGATGGATAGGGAGGGAAGAGTTTCAAACCAAACAACTCTCTATGGGAGGGGTATGGATATTTTCTAGAACAACCAAATCAACCGTTTAAGACTAGGGAGAGGCAAAGACTAATACTGCCTGGAAGATGTTTTGAGATTGTAGCAGTCTGACTATTTTACTCACGCCAGTCGTTGCCAGTGTCTGCAAACTTGTGCACATTTTACCACTGTTTTCTTGCGAAGGAATTGGAAGATTGAGAGAATTATTTCATCTGATAGTAACATCCAGTAATCTACAATGAAAAAAAATGAACTTGCTTAAAATCTTATCAATCAGAAAGAAAATATTAAAGGTAGAGTTTAAAAAAATCAGTTTGAGACCCACCATTTGTAAGATCGTTCCTGAATACCACCAGCACATCACATGCAGATTTTTATAGTTTGCCTTCTTTTAGCTTTTACAAATCTTACAACTCTTCCACGAGAACAGCTAGAGCTAAAAGATTTTGCCAAGACTCAGAGATCTTAGGAACAGGCCAAGTACACTTGTGAATGGCCATGTAAACAACATTTAGGAAAACTAGTTTCTCTTTTTCTTTTTCCATCTCTTGTCCATGCTGTTACAGTTGTACCGGTATTCATGGATCTACATCATCAACCCTTTTGGTTTGTTCCAGGCTAGGTGGAAATCATTTTTTAAAGAAAATGGGTGATTGTTACTTTGTGACCCTTCATAATACAAATTATAGCACACATCTTAATAACATAACAAAACCTTCCAGTTTAATTCCTTTCCATTCAACTAAGGAAGACTTACAAGTACTACTAGCCAAAATGTCTACAGACAAACCCCTTTTCCAGTTATTTTATTAATCCTTACTTGAAGTGGTAGACGTATCACTCTTGTTAGCCACAGTATTTTCATGTCTGTTATTTGTGCAGTCTGTGCATCCCTCCTTGCTTGGCACATTTCTCCATTTTCTGATGTGTGTTGACAACAAGCCACTTGCTACTAAAGATGAAGTTTTACCCCAGTGACTTACAACAAACTTGTGACTTGGAGCCTGGTAATACAAAGCAAAGTGTAATTGCACAATAGTCACACCACTGTATGATTTATGAACCTTTTTCTTAATACTAGTCTTCCTTTTATTTGGAAAAAAGCTCACATACAATACATAATTACAATTAAAGTACTTACAGTACAACACTAACAATAAATTTACCTATGGCCAGTTCATTACAATAACCTACTTACAATACAGTGCTTACGTTGGATACAACTTACCTACACAAACAAACACTTACAAGTAACTACGATACTTATAATACTATAACATAGTAATTATTACAACTGATTTCAGCAGGTAAATTGAATTCTATTCAATTTACCTAATAGGATGGAGATAAGATGGAATTTTTGTTTTGTTTCGTTTTGATTGTGAGACGATAGAAGACAAATTTAACTAAGCAAAACCTTCTATATTTAACATAAAATTTAGTTTTCGGACACAAACATCCCAATTACATGCACGTCGGTTGATTTTCTGGAAATGAAAGTAGAATTTTGCATATAGGAGGCAAAAATTTTATTGTCGTTGTCCTTGATACTTGCTTTGATATCACATGTAGATCATCGAGTTCTCATTAGGGACCGACCATTATTTTTTGGGGAGAGGGAGAAGCGTGGGAAATTTCCAAGAAAAATTCCTTCAAAGACGACTTTAAAGTGGAGCCATGGAGAAAAAATCAACTAAGTGCTTTCTACTATCCAGATCTCCTACTGTTGATTTAAAAAAATTCTATTACAAGCTACAGTTTATCATGCACAACCTAGAAGTGAGAAAAAAAATTAATGCCCCAGAAATCACCTCCCTGCATAAACATGAGTAGGTTTTGGTTCGAGTCAGTTTAAAAGATAAGCTGGTCCTTTGTATTTTATGCAAGCAGCTGTTAAATTTAAATGAAACATTGCAATTTCTAATGCTTTCTTGTTTTTTTAGCTTTTACGAGAGAACCAATCTCAGGTATCGATATTGTTTTGTTTGCATTCTATAGTCAATTGTCTAGCTACATGCGCATACACAAATAGCTTGTATTGAATCGAGAGTGCAGGAATATATGGACAAACAACTGAAGTACGCTTTTAAAAACAGAGACAAGCATTCGTTCAGCTTTAGAGAAGAAATCCACAGATGTTCCTTCATCCATACAATACATTCTTATCACTTATCAATAAGCAATTTATACGTAAAGAAAACAACAAAGTGCGCCATCATAATAAATATATGGCACACCAAGGAGCCAAATATAAGCTAAATTAAATGGCGGGAAAGTTTGCGAATACCTCCTGGCTAAAACCAAATGTTTTAATGAAACAGTAGTTTCTTACTTAAAGATGAATTTCATCTGGGTATTCATTCATGAGATTCTTTCTTACCTGAAGAATGGAGGGTCGATGAAGTGGATTTACTCTCACGATTTCTTGGCTAAGCTCTCGTTCATCTTCAGCAGGCCAGTGCAGTTCAGTGCAGCCGAGATCTTTGTATGAAGAATTGTCCTTCGAACTACAAAAAGACCAAGGTAGTATTGAACCTTTTGTCTCACCTGCATTTCTATTTCACAGTAATTCTGCATCTCACCTGGTTTTCGCGGAAGCTTTACGATTTTTCCTCCGATCTCTCGTTCGCATGGCTGCCATTGCACACAATCGAAGACAAATTTCCCGCTTTGGAGCGAAACAACGAATGAACAACAAATAGCCATTCACCGAAGCGAGGCAAGAGAACTGGGTCGAAACAGAATCGAGGCGGAAATATAGAACCGGAACGGACTAGCGGACTATCAAAAATCCTCGTTTCCGAGTCATACTCTTGTTGATGGCAGATCGTGGAAAGGTCCTCGGATCGTCTCAGAGAAGTTCACTATGAGTCAACCCATTATACTTACAAAGAAAGAGTTAACTTTTTATAGATATGGAGTGGGTGCGTTGTCACGCAATAGAAAATAAAATCAAAAACCATGCATCGGATTAAGTCAAAAAATTGTGGTATTGTAGACGATAAATAAAGATGACAGTTCTCCAAGTTTAAGGTGTGTGCGTTGTCCCAAAGTTGAGATATTCGTCGAAATGTTCCGCACAATATTACAGAGCCT
>Ga0126343_10000654_pt1 | contig 14130 bp, 10 predicted proteins | sample Cyp2metagenome_FD_92531 | JGI IMG/M metagenome (GOLD analysis project Ga0126343, IMG submission 92531) | Coral microbial communities from Lord Howe Island, Old Settlement Bay, Australia - Cyphastrea 2 metagenome | ecosystem: Host-associated > Invertebrates > Cnidaria > Coral ... | reverse complement strand
TGATCCAGATCTGGATCACCCCAAAGGAACGGAGCCTTAGTAAAGGGTGACTGCGACCACTTAATGGAGGTGACCGCTTAATAGAGGTCAAAATTACAGTAATTAAGGGAAGTAATTTCTGGGACTTTGACAACTGACCACTTAATAGAGGGTGGCTGCTTAATACAGGTTCGACTGTAGTTACAGAATTATTTACTTTTGAGCCCACAGAAGGTTACAGTCTCTTCCAACGCTTTTTGGAGGAGCTTAAGGAGACGGAGTACATGTGCATTAGTAGTTATTAGTGTTGATGTTAGGCGGAGTAATGATACTCTCCACAGGTGACTAGCTAATTTACTTAGTGATCAGTTATTGTAAACAATCCCACAAGCTTATGCAGCTTTAAAATACTCATCGTTTTAAAATAAAGGCCATCATCATCATTATGAAATGCTAAATAATCACTCCCCCAAACTGAACATCACTGTTAATTTACATAGGAGAGCAGGGCTGGTGTAGTGGTGAGAGCGCTAGCCTTCCACCAATGTGTCCCGGGTTCGATTCCCGGACCTGGCGTCATATGTGGGTTGAGTTTGTTGTTGGTTCTCTACTCTGCTCGAAGAGGTTTTTCTCCGGGTACTCCGGTTTTCCCCTATCCTAAAAAACCAACATTTCTAAATTCCAATTCGATCTGGACATCAGGCACATAATCATGAGCCTCTGGCTCGGGTGATCACGCAAGCACTCTCTGTGTTTGACATTAAATTTACACATAATTTTGACATTTACACAAATTGCTAGTTGGTCCAAAGTCAGTCTTTTTTTCATTATAAACCAAGCCAGATAATCCATTCTAGAAAAACTGTGCTCAGGGGTAGTTGTAGCTGCACAAGCTTTAATGTTAACATTTCAAACGAATGATACAGAATACGATTATTCACCTCAGGATTATCTCCAGGTGTTGCACTGAGGGCAAGTACTCTAAAATTCCTGGTGTAACCAGAGATTTCACGAACAACCTGTATGGAACAATACATAAGTGTGATTAAAAAAAGAAGAAAACATCATCATTATGAATACATGTACATGTATTAAGAATATTGACCTCATCAATGACCAAATGAGATCATTGCAGATCCACCAAGCTCAATATCTAAGAGAGTAAATAAATGTAACTTATGTTTTGATTTCCCCCTTTTTCGGTGTTGGTGTTTTTGATGCCATGGAAAATTCAAGAAATCCAAGGTACATGTAGTGCCGGCACTTACTTGAAAATGATGGGTTTATACCTACATCATAAAATCAACACGTCTTGTCACCAGTCTCAAAGGGAACTAACTGTACTTACCTAATTAGCAGTTAAGTTTCGTATTTGATTCTGTACACTGGGGAATTATGGGGAGAAAGGGTTGAATCCTCTCCATACTATCATAAAATTGCACTGGATGTCAATAACTGAATCCTGCTGTGTTAGCTAGTGTCAGTAATCCTTCTCCATCACCGTAAACTAGCAATGCCCTTTACTGTGTGAGCACAAAGAACTGCTTAGTGTTTGCTTAAAGTGCCTATGAAGTAAAAAATAATTGCTGCCTGTTTGAAAGGCTTTTCAGAGTAAAGAAGAATGGCATTTTCCTTTTTGGAATATCTTCTTCGTTTTGGAGATATTCACGTTTTGTATTATGCAAATGAGGAAAGTGATGACGTCATAGGTCGTTCCACTAAAACTGCACAACATTCAATCGAGAATAACTATAGAAATATTTAAGCTGTGTTCTTCAAACTTGGCACCAGGAATGTACATCACAAAAGAAACAGAATGACACCTACAAAGATGTTGCCATGACAACACTCTTGGCTCCAGTCTCCTTCTGTGAAAAACCAAATATCCCCATTTGTAACCTTGAAAAGAAGGCCAGAGGGTCTTTCTTGGAACACACATAGTTCCCATATTGTCTTAACTCTCCCCATTATATTGGTGGGAGTGGATGATCCTTGTTTAAGATAAAATCTGGGAATTTTAGCCGTAATTAAGACAGAACCAGCGGCATAACTGTTCTCATGGCAATGGCGTGATGGGTGTCATTATGTTTCTTTAGTGATGTACATTGCTGGTGCCAAGTTTGAAGAACACTGCATTAATATTTCTAGAGTTATTTTTGATTGAGTGTTTTGCTGTTTTACTGGAACCACCTATGACGTCATCACTTTTACTACAAAAACGTGAATAACTCTAAAACGAAAAAAGATCTTCCAAACAGGAAAACGCCATTCTTCTTGACTTTAAACGGCCTTTTAAATGAGCAGCAATTATTTTTTACTTCATAGGCACTTTAAGTATTTAGACTTTCTTATTTCATGTTCGGTTTTAGAAAATTTCAGGTCTTTGGTTTTTGGCCACAACATGCTATTATGATTAAATGTACTATCCCCAAAAGTAGATACTGAGGGGGTAAACATGAGATGTCTTACCTGACAGTAGGCATGATTTCCAAGTGCTTTGTGAGCTTCATCAGCCACAAGAAGAACAACCTCTTCTGCTTTACACGATCCACGGTTCAAATCATTCTGTAGAACTTGAGGAGTGAGAAAGAAAACGCGCCGGCTTTGCCACATGGATTGTCGTTTGTTAGGAGCCAGGTTTCCTGACAAGCATAATGACAAAAAGGAACATGGTAATGGTTGAAATTTAGTAAACAGCAAACTAGTTTACAGGGGCAAGGGGATTCATTAAGGGACACACCCTGGGAAAAATTGACCATCTGTGAGAATGATTTTGTTCCACTTGATTGACCATCTAGAGAAAAGATTTTCTTATAAAAAAGGTTCAGTGCAAAAACTTTCGCCCACCTGTGAAAAACAGTTGCCCTTCCGCTCTAAAAGCTAATCAAATAAAATTATCTGAATTTAGCCTTTCATGTATTTTGGGTGACTGGCCCCTTGATGTATTTTTTATTGATTTCATGTATTAATGATTCCAATAATTTTATGTGAGGACTCTCTTTTTAATTATGAACAAACAGCTTATTCATCTTCCCCAAGTTCATCTCTTAGTTTGTCATTGAAGATGTATTAAGCAGACAGTTTTTCTTGGTGCAGTACATAATCGTTCTTGTAGCATCCTTGGGATGCAGATTATGCACCTCCAGCATAAATTGATGCCTGTTGTGTGCAACTCAAGAAATTTTGTTTCTGACAAATTTATTCATCCAATGAATCCATCAAGACCTACACACTGTACATTACAACAAACTTCCAGTTACATCAATTAGTCTGGGAGCAGTTACACTTTTTTGAGGTTTAATACAAAGAGTCTTGGCCCCAATATGTTACATTGCCCACACACTACAGTTGCAGAAATCTTCAGACGTTTTTGGCCATGTTTACGTCATATTCAGAAATTCTGGCAAGATAAAAACCTCACACATTCGACTCTTGAAATGTTGGCAGGTTTAGTGTCAGGTTTATAGGGTAAAAACCAATGACTAATCTTTGAGATTAAGAATTCACTAGCTTCAAAGGAAGAGGTTCAAATGTTGAATGTGAGCACTTTGTAGACCAGTGTGAGAGTTTTTCAGGACATTACAAGTGACTTTGGCGATGAATAGGTTCAAAAGGAGTATATTTCACATACATGGGTGGTCTGTCTTGTATGGGGTTCTATATTTTTAACTTGCCCCCATTATGGCTTTATTTACAATCCTTGTGGTTTTACTTTTATTACTGAGTATTATTGGTAATCATATGAATACAAAGTCAATGAAAGATTTACACTATGAGTGATATTTTAAAATTCTCTCAAAATTGAACAAGCCTTTGGGTGAGTGCAATTTGAAAGGAATTTTTAATTAACATGGTTACTGGTGTAAATTCTTAATAATTGTTCAATCATCCATACAATTACTCATTTATCATATGACTGATAAAATTAAAAATTAACGATACATTAGCCTGCCTCCAGCCAATCACATGACAATGAAGTAACTTGCTCAGTTGCAAAGTATACAAGATGACATATAATAATCCATTAATGTGTGGAAAATAAAATAAATGGGAAATCCCATGTTTACCTGTCATCTCAGCTGTGTCAGACTGTGGAATCCCCATAATATTGTAACAAGCTTCAATTTGTTGTGCAACCAGTGGTTTTGTGGGCGCCATAAATATCACCTTTCCCTGTGGGTACCACCGATAGAAATTGTACATGATGACAGCCGCAATAAAAGTCTTTCCCAAACCAGTAGGTAAAGTCACTAAAGTATTCTTGAACAGAGCTTGTTCTACAATATTGTACTGATAATTCCTTATAGGATAATTCGTTGGATATATCCAAACATTTCCAGCTTCGACATCGAAACCAGGAATAACTTCAACATCATCCGGATTGCATGCAATGTTAGTTGCCTTCGCTTGTTCACTACCATTGTATTTAGCTCGGAACTTGGCCTCGTCGAAAGGAACGATTTCTTCTGTAGCAGCCAGCAATTCATCGTCGTCGTCGTCATCTTCCAACTGCACCATTTCGTTTGGGTCAAACAAGCTGGAAGCCCCCATATGAGCTTGACTGGTACTCGGTTCATTTCTGTTCGAATTCGGATTTCTGGACGTGGAAGATTGAGCTGAATGACCCCAGCTGGTTTGAAACAGCGTCGCTTGATTCCCTTTTGATTTCTTCATTTTGCATCATTAACCAAAGCTTCGCCAAACAAAAATGGCTCGTTATACACAGCCTGACACAACGAATGTATGGACTTGTCTTCCTGGCTTTTATTCTACAATTTTGCAAAGAATACAACATTTCAATTTCATCACTTTCTTTGCACTCACGGAGCCGCCATGTTGATTATGTGATCGACTGAAAAATTGCGCGCTAGGATCATGTGACAAAAATTCACCAATCAAAGTTTCGTATCACTTTATTCCTGTCTAGTCACCAGTCTACTAAGAGTCAACTTTGTTCGGCGCTTTGTTCCATCCTGGGGCAATTCCTGGGGCCCGTTTACCCCTTTTTTTGGTCATAAATTTAACAAATTGACGTCAGTTTTTTATGTGTTTGTCCGCATATTGACCATAAAAATTAGCCAATGAGCGCGCGTGAATTTATGCAGTTATTGTAAAATAGTTGATTTCTGCCATTTGGTCATAAGTAGGGTATGGTTTTTGCACTCTATCCTTGATATGGGTATGTTCGGCTAAGAAGAAGCCACTTTCTCATCATTATCGAAAATAAAATCAACAAAAGCCCGTCGCAAATTATGTTTACGGTAATTAAACGTTAGCTAGGGAACTTATTATAACGCACTTCTGAAACAAGCCATAAATAGGGTTTCGAGTTTTTGGTCAGGTCATATACCATGAACAGGGTAGGGAATATCGTAGATTTTTTTCGTAAATAGCGTAGGGGTTTTGGGAAGCGGGCTGCACAACTCTACCCAATTTTCCTTGGAGTACCCTCCTCCCCCCGGACTCGAACCTTACGATTACAGAGCTTTTTTATTCACATATTCTTAATATGAAGAGAAGCCCACTTCAGACGGTACAGATGGTCTTAAAAATGGCTTGCCCGGTATTAGAGAGAAACTTGATTTCAACTGTTGTATTTCTTTTCGGTGAGCTTTCTGTTTATATTGTTTGTCCCTCAGTTTTGAGCTTGAATCATTTCAAACCACCCAAAGCATACGAATTAATCCTGGGCCATTAGTGTTAACCGGCCTTCGAACTGATAGCCAGGCCCTGGTGACGAAAGCCAAAACCTCACACAGTTCTTTATCTTCCTTGTTTCCCGTTCTATTACACGTTTTGTTTTCGTTTGATTTTAGTTTACTGCTGTGATCAGCTGCATGCTGGTTTCTGCGGCCAGAAAAAGAGCCTGGTTTACTAACTGAATCATTTAAAATCCCGAGCTTACACCAAGAAAGAACATGGAGGCTCGAACCAATGTGCGGATAAAATGTCCATAAAGGTGCGTTTTCAAATCTCGTGCTTCAGATTGTTACAGTAAGCAGGTTTGGTCACACGGAGTGACTTTGGACCTGGCAGCAAAAGCGGAACTTCGGCGGTTTGATTGAAGAGTTGAAGGTTCAACTCGGAAATACTTTAAGCCTGAGTAAGCCTTTGCAACCCAATTTATTTTAAGAAAAAAACGCCCTATTTCCCTCAGAGGGTAAAGAGCATGATGATGATGACCTGCAGTGAAATAAAAAGAACAAAGCACTTCCAATTTTCTCTTTAATTTAAAAGGTAAAAGAAAACTTGATCCGTGTTTCGTGGGGACCTCTACGCTCAATAAATACCTCTGATGGATAGTGCGAGGAGCTAACTAGAAAACCTACCGATTCACTTAGCTCCCCAGCTCGCAACCCTACTAAATGACTACAAATAAAATATCTATCCAAACCGTATTAAGAATGCAAAAATCAAATGTAAACATATCAATGTGAGCTAAATAAACATTATTTATATTATTATCATTATGCCCTAAAGCATGCAAGGTGGGGCGTTGTAATTCAAGAAATATAATGCGCTTTTTTCGCATTCTTGGGCGAAATCGATCTATCTGCGTGCATGTATTGAGGTCTGCTCTTAACGCGCGTCTCCATGTTCTCGTGCTTAGATGATGACACTGTTCTTGTAAATAACTTGCTGAAAATTTGCAGTTGTATGTGTCAAATTTGTTCCAGTATCATGCCGAGTGAAGGGGCTAAAGAAAACTTATGCCCAGGCAGATCGCATAACTTCTTCAAAGCTCTTCCGGTTTTTTGATCTTGAAATGATTGATCCCTTTGTTGTCAAGAATTTCTTTGATCCCAACTATATGGAAATCTTGTGATACATTGTTGCAACGGCGTAATTCGACATTCTGGACAACCTTTATAACGCTTTTTTTTCGATTTCCGGCCAAAGCATTAGGCGGAAGGCTACTGAAATTGTGAAAGACAGCTCGAGTGCCACATCCCAACAAATCACGCTTCTGTCGGGTCCTTCAAAGTTGTTCGTCTCTTACATAATTCGCAGCTAAGGCTATTTTGTCGCCGGTGCAGTGCACAATGTAAAGACGTTTTTAAAACACTGTCTTCTTATAAAAAAGCTCATTATACCCACCCGGTCTGGTACTGTGCTCCTTGGATATAAACAAGAAATAAATAAAATAATAAGTAGACAAATAAACTCTCAAAACTGACCAAGGTTTAAATCATTCAAGGTTGGACCGACCAATGTCTCTGTCAGATAGCGAATATATTTTTACTGACTTATCTTTCGAGTAACTTCTAGTTATCAAGTTCAGATTAGCTAAGATATATTACATGATATTAAACGCACCTAAATATCCTTGACAACTGAAGGTGTGATTTATCTCGTGAAATTTACCTACTGCATTCGCAAGTTTTTCGCTATTCTACACCTTGTTAAAAGAGCACTTATCAATGGAAAACGAGTCCTTCAATACGGATAAATTAAAACTTGTTAATTTGCAGGCAGTTTGGTTTGTTATGGCACGGTTTGATTTGACTTTGCATATATCATTCATTGCTTCAGTCTGAATTCAAATTTATCTTTGATGATGAATGCTCTGATTTACAATATGAGTCAATTTCTATAAGCCTCAGTGCAGGGGACTATAAAAATCGTGGTGTACTAGTTAAGAAGTGCTTTTTACTTAATCTTTTTGAAGTCAAATCGGGTGCTTGAATCGAAGTTGAATGACGTTGCCGCAGGAAAAATAACAAACAATGCCCTTGGCCTGATAGTGGCTTTATGCAGTCTCTTCAACCAGTATTTTGATTTTATTCATGGAAAATAACAGCTGATAAAATACAAATCACGGTACTGTTAAATGGCTCGCCTCTATTCATGATCAATGGCAATTTGGGAGAGCCTCGAGTAATAAAATGGCCTAGTTCTTACTACCTCTCCTTTAACTTCGAGCCAAAATCAAAATGCTATATCACACGTTCAAAACATTATTCAAATTAAAACGACTTCCAGAATAAACTAGTTCAATTGTGATACAACTTTTGTAATAAGTTTTTCTGCGTGATTACGTAATGATTTTTCCAGATCTCTTTTTATTAAGGTTCGGATTTTAAACATTTCACATGACCGATACCAGACTGAAACTTGTTACACGTTGTTGCGAGACTGGAGACAGGCTGTTTCCCTAGACAGATTAAAAAAAGCGATTTGATGTATTTCCGTTAAATATTTCGTCAACACTATCGGTGGTTCAACGAAAATTAGCATTTGTTGTATAATAAAATGTAGAGTTTTGAAAGCAAGCAGGTCGGGAACTCCACACACTCGTTTATTCGCTATTGTCTGTCCTCTGTGATCTGGAAAGGATGGAATTAAAGGTGCTAAATGTGAGGGATTATTCCAAACACGTCGTCACTTTGCGAAGGGTGATTTTCTCGAGTTCAAAAGTGGCAAAATTTAATTCCTGGCGCGGCTCTCAAAATATGGCAAATCGAAATATCGCTCTAAACATCAAAATTCATTACAACTGGACAGTTCCTATTCATTTCTAGAATTCTAGAAATCTTGCATTGATATTCACTAGGTAGATATTTTAACATGTACGTAAATTTGGCGGGCTTTTCCAGATGAATCGAATCTTGGAAAAACAGCAGCTCTGATTGGCTGTTGATATTACAAACTCTATTTTCATTGGCTAAGCCGAGGGACTGGAAATAAATATTTTGCCACTTTTCTTGAATTTGAAATGATACTCTCGCGAGGTCACGTCCCTTGAAGCGTTTGAAATCAGGATTTATCGTGGGACTCGAGCTTCATCCGCGATTTCACCTCAGGAAATAACACTAACCTTTCCTGTCCTGCCTTGTAACACCATTTCTATACAAAGAAACGGTTTTGAGAGACGGAAATTTTCCATTTCCGCTCCTGTGTAACGCCATACACTAGACTTTCGTTCTTCATCTTTCACGGGAAAAGCACCTGATGTTTGCGCTGAAAGATTTTGAAAGACGTTTCTGCAGTAACAAGAGTCCATTATAAGGAGATTAATATTTTCTCTACCAGTGCTGCGCATCGTGACTTTAAATGGACATACAGCTGTTTTAATTCCAACTGAGCAGTCGTCCCGACGAAGATTTGAAAGAGGAGCGCTTGAGTTACTCGACGTTATTACTGAGTGTCCACTCCTAGTCCTACTTTTAGTTTGAAATGCTGCTATTTGGAACTGTGGGAAACTCTTGAGAACACCCGCCATGGTGGTCGCTCACTAGCGAGAACTGCTAAATCAAAGGACCCGAAGTTGTTCGCTTTCTTCGGTTATAAAAACCATTATGGCCTCGCTGAAGGTGGCGGTTCGCGCTCGGCCCTTGAACAACAGGTGAAATGTTATGATCCGTTATTTTACTAATTTTCATCAGTGGGATATGTTTTGATGTGACACAGTGTGCATGTAACATCATTGACAACGAAATAAGAACTTCTTTGCCTTCTTTGTTCAACAGGGAATTGGAGCTCGGATCCAAATGTATTATTCAAATGGAAGGACAGAAAACAACAATATTCAACACGAAGGTACGTTCTTTGAAGCTTTTATTTTGTTAGCTGCATGATGTAGCGAAATATTCAATCACCGTGACTTTAATTCAATTTTATCTAACACCGTCCTTTGGCAGTCATCTAACTTGATTTTATTAGATGTGTGATTATGGCATATTCTTCCGTTTTCTTTATCACAAGCTCTTCGCTAAATCGGTTCTATTTTAAGAAGCCTACATGTAGCACAAGATATGTAAACACTTTCTTTCTGCCATATTGTGAACGTTCGTATTTATTTAATTTTCTCCTCACCAGCATTTTGTCGGGCAAGAGGTTAAAGAAAGGATTGGTTTGTTTCTCTGTCAAAAAGTTTATGATATTAATTTGCTGTCAATGAAATCTGCGTGATGTACGCCCCCGTGCGAATATCGAAGTTCCGTATCTGCTCTCGTGATCGCGCTGAGAATGTCTGAAAAGACTTGAAAGACATTCTCAAGTACCTCGTGCCGTTATTGATTAGATATCGGTTTATTTGTCATCTATTCAGCGCCTATTTATGCAAAGCATAAGACTTAACCAAGAGCAATGTCTTGAGCAACAAAATTATGTCCATTCACTCTACGTTTTCGCAACAAACTTTGCGAATACTGACTGGCGAGATCTCGCTTTTATATCGCGGTGTTAACATATCGTGACCTCGGTATTTAGTGTTTCCTGGGAATTCAATTTATTTGTTAGAGGAGCGAAATCCTTGAACTACTGGAGCATAAACTTTTTGTATAACTCATTTTAATTGCTTTGTTGTCTTGAGAAAAGGTGCTCAATCAATCAAGGGATTTTTCTTCGTGCTGTGAATACTGCACCCAATTTACGCGTAAACAACTGCTATTATTGAAAAATCGAGCATTTTTTCACGTCATTAAACTATACATTTCTTTATTTTTGTTACAAAGTTAATAAAGAGTCGTCTTTCAGGAAAAAATAAATTACTTCCACTTGGACTAAAACTACGAAAGCTGTTAAAATGTGTTCAAGTTGTTTGTTTTGTGAAAAATATTAAGCCAAAGAATAATAACCTCTCATTAACAGTTGTAATCTGGAGTCCAAAGGGCGAAGTTCAGCTATGGGCATTGGAAATTAGCATGTTTTTACTTTTCATACAACCTTGAGGTTTAGCTAACAATAAGTGAATGATAAATGCTAATGAATCGGACAGGTCCTTTTATTTTTGTCAAGCATTTTGCCACCAAACTGCAGGTAATTAGACACTTACTACCATCTTGAAAAATTTGGAATAAAAAAGTATTCATTTTCGTCTCATGATTTTACTAGGTCCAGTGACTTTGTTTTTCAACTGACTGTGCATTTTTTATTCCCTTTTATTAGGCTCAAGTATAGGTAATTATGATAATCGCATGATTTCAAGTGCAGTTTGGAATAAACAAGCACTAGTCAAGTTTCAAAGGCTAACTACATGAGCTGTTAGAGCAAGTCCAATTTGTATCATATTTAACATAAACAGTTTTTGCATTATGTTTATGATTTCCGAATTACTAAAATAACTATTAAAAACTTCTGTTTATGTTTCAAAATCTTTGGGTGGTCTTTGGAACTCTTCAGAAATCTTCATAAGGGTTTAGGTAATCTTTGGAAGTGTTCTGAGAACAACCTAATTATCTCCAGCTATCCTCTGAACCCCTTGGGTGAACTTCGACTGCTTTCAAAATTACTCTGTCAGATGATTGTCAACGAGCTTTAAATATTCATTGTCTTCATGCCATACTTTGGAAATCTTTGTAGTAATTTGTACTTGTATTACAGATTTGCTCTCATGTTACAGTTTTTGCACTGGTGTGGCAATTTCACTGCACTGCTTGTAGCCAATAAGAATGAAGCAATTATTATTTGCAAGAAAGCAGTCTCAAGGTCCAAGAAAAAAAATGTGAATTCCCCTTACTCACGGCTGGATAATATCTATATTACTTTTTCAATGTTCTGAGAATTTTGTGCATATTGAGTCTACATATTTCAGTAACGGTCTAATAAGTTATGACCTCAATTTCAATATATTTCACTCCATATACATGTGTATCTAAAATTGTGACAAATTTTAGATATTCACATGAAAAAGGAAGGATAATGTTGCAAATTATTGTCAAGAATATTTTATCTTCAATGAGGGTAGCAAATATTGAAGCTACTGGTACGTTTTTGTTCATAAATTCGCACAATACTACTTTCACACATCACACACTAATTTTTGCTCCCATCCAGTTTCACATGTAATTTATTCACCGTGCTCTGCTATCAAAAAAGAGTCCCACAGTATGTTAGGCCTGGATTCAGTTAAGAGCGGTCTAGAGCAAATACAGTCTATCCTCCTGTAAGGAACCACCCAAAATGTTGAGCCTAGGTGGTCACTTACAGGAGGTGGTTCCCCATTAGAAAATGGCAACTGCCGAGACCCATGCACAAATTCTGGAGCAGTGTTTAACAAAGTAATGTCAATTAAAGTCAATTTCAAGAAATAAAAATCCTGTTCTTCCCATTGAGAAATTTCTGTGTCTTTTACTAGCAAGGGATACAATAATAGAAAGTCATGTTCAATATACAGCACAGGGTTAAGTATTTTGCAGTTGGTTAGTAGATTCGATTTTGCATAAAAACCTCCTCCCCCCCTCCCCACGTTCCTGCATGCAAGTGAAGTTTCTTGGGAATTTTTGTTAGGACATCCAAATTACTGATGTTCTGGGAAGAGAAAACTTTTTGTGAGCTGGTAAGAATGACGTTTGGGTTAGCACATGGTTGCAGCTTGCCCAAAGACCAAGCCCGAAAATTGGTTTTCCTTGCAACCTGATACAAATATACAACAACAACAAGCTTTATTACCAAATTAACAAAAAAAAGTTTTTACAATATAATACATCAATACAAAAAAGGGTAATTGTTACTCAGGATAACTAAAAAGCTAATCGAGCTGAGTAAAACTAAGTAATTTGTAAATATAAAATATAGGAGTTAGGTTGGCACTAAAGCTTGAGCAAAGCAAAGACTAGTCAATACAAAGAGACGAAAAGAATAAATAAATAAATAAATAAATAAATAAAAAGATTATATATTTTTTTCAATTTTAGCTTTATGGTGAGATAGGACTTGAAGGGGATAAGGCTCGTGATCTCAAGAAGGAATTCTTTTTTGATCACTCCTACTGGTCTGCTGATGCCAGGGATCCACATTATGTAAAACAAGAGAAGGTATGCACTGGCAGATTCTGTTAGTTGTTACACAAAATTGTAATAATTCAGGCTTGTACCACTAAGAAAATAGTCTCCTGGCTAAGATTTTCATGGAATCATTTTTTGTGAGAGACCTAGAAAATATTTTCTTTCCCAATCTTTTGCAACCCCTTGAATGCAGGCTACCCAGCTTCATGTTTACAAGATGGCAGACTCAGTACACAGAAAGACAACTCATTAAATAAGTGCTCAAGACAATATTTTATTTCAGTTACTTTTTAATACTTTCCATAGTGCCTCTGATACTCAGGGTAGTCAGGAATTTATTCCAAACTTTTTATTTAGACAGTTTGATATGGTTCAGATATTGAATGATTGTATGTGCATAACCATAAGTGTAAAGACGATTCATTGTCAATCTACATTGTAGCTGTTGATCGTCTCTTTCTCAGCCAGCAAATTTGTCCATAAACATTTCAGCTGATAGACAAAGCACACGCTAGTTTTTGTGGCTTAACTTGTTTCAAGATGGGAATGAATTGTCACTGCAGGTTTTTGATGACCTTGGTCGGGGCGTTTTGGACTCGGCATTTGAAGGCTACAATGCTTGCATATTTGCCTATGGTCAGACAAGTGCTGGAAAGACTTATACCATGATGGGAACCAATGTAAGTCCAAACTGTACAATACGGTAAACTGCAAAGGGACTACACTCTGATGAAACAAATAATATTATTAATTTTTTAACTTCTTGTTTGAGCTCTAGCATTCAATAACCTATATTAACTAGTCCATCCTTCAATGCAGTGAAAGTTCCCACTCTAGGGTTAATTCCGTCTATCCTGTTACTTACTTTTCCTTATATATTTCTAATATTTTTGGTGCATTGTAGATGAATAACTTCACACTATGCTGCTGAGTTAGTTCACAAAAATAGGCAAGGCTTGGTTTTTAACATTAACAAAACCAACTGCACTATCAACTAGATAGTGATTAAACAAGTAAACAGTATCATTCACTTGTTGAACAAATCTACCACAATAATTATAAGACTTTGTGTTCTTTATCCTTGGTTTCTTGTTTTTAAACTCATCAACAATAGATGAGCTTGAGAGCTGGTCCCTGCAAGTGGCCACCACCCAGGCACCGTCACACTGATCCAGTCAATGGAATACTTGCCGATACCCAGTGCTTACCCATAGAAAAGAGAAGCTGCGCAAATCTCAGCAAGCAAATGACCTGAAAAGGCCAGCAAGCAAGCAAAAATGCATGAGAAGCCCCTTCTAAGCTGAAATGTGTGATTCCAGAAAATATCCATACCCACCCCACGGAGGGTCACGGAAATTCCTAGGGGTATGGGGGTCTAAAGGAGACAAATTTCCGAAGGGGAGGGGGGTACATAAAGAGTTTT
>Ga0126343_10000653_pt1 | contig 14131 bp, 6 predicted proteins | sample Cyp2metagenome_FD_92531 | JGI IMG/M metagenome (GOLD analysis project Ga0126343, IMG submission 92531) | Coral microbial communities from Lord Howe Island, Old Settlement Bay, Australia - Cyphastrea 2 metagenome | ecosystem: Host-associated > Invertebrates > Cnidaria > Coral ... | reverse complement strand
TGTTCTGAACTTGCTTTCTTAACTGGCTGGCCAATAAGTCCGGTTTCGTTCGCCCCTGAAAAAGGGCTGGTTGAATAACCCTCTCGCAAGGTGGAAATTGAGTATTCAGCGGGAATAGCTGTATGTGCGTGAGGTGGAAGCGTCCCTGTTTCTCTCCAATATGTCGTCGCTGCTCGATAGCAAAGTACCGTTCAACGACGGCCTGAAGCTGCTCGGTGACACCAAAAACCGCTGGCTCCGGTGGCATATCAAGCAGATGGAAGCCCGGATGAAAACCGGTATGGAGTACAAGAAAGCGCTGGATACCGGCCTGTTGAACAAGCGCATCCTGTTGACCATCGCCATCTACTCGGACCTGCCTAATTTTTCCGATGTCATGAAAAAGCTGGCAGAAGAGGCCAACAAAGGTGTGCACAACAAAATGGGTGGCCTGGCCAGCGGCATGAAGATCGCTTCCCTGTTGACGTTGGCTGGCGTGGTTATCTGGATCTTTGTCTCGGTATTTGCCCTGGTTGAGGTGCTCAGTTCCTCCTTCTGATTTATTGGCTTGCATCATGTTTTTGTCACGACGTTTTGCCTTGATATCCCTTGTGTGGCCCCTGTTTTTTCCCTTGGGGGCATGGGCCTTGCCCAGCAATTATCACAGCGCGCCGTGTATCAAGAAGCAGCCTGACAAGCCCTCGTACTGGACACTCAAGGCACTGCCCAACACCGAGACGCTTATTGGCCAGCGCATGAGGTGGCTGATGACCATTACCGACGACGATGGTGTGCTCAGGTTCTCCAAGGTGAAATTCAGGGTCGTCCATCTGCCGGCTAATGCCACAAGCGATGCTGATCGCAAATTCGAATACCCGGTGCTGGATTTCAACGCCGGACCGGGTGCTCAGTTGTATACCCTTGATGCGCCGATACAACCGGGCTACGAAGGTTATTTTGCCTATATCGATAAGATCGATTTTCTTGATGCCGCCGGTGCAATCGTCTCGTCCACCTATGTGGACACAGGTGCGACCCTTAATTCAGGCGGTGTCAAAGGGATCGATTACCGACGTTCCCAGGGTATGAATCAGATAAACATGACCACGGGCTGGCATCATAGCGTGGCCGACAATAGCTATATGTTTGACCGTAGTTACACACGACGGTTTCAGATCGGCAATATCATGACCTGTAATGAACACCAATTCAGCCACATCAATCAGGGCAGTGGTCTGGCTGAATTTTGGCAAGGCAGTAATTACATGCGTGGCACCGATCCGACTATTTTCACGACCAACTCCTCCGGCCTTGTCAATCCTAACTGGCTGTGCAACTACACCTTGGAAGTCAAAGGCATGAGAGTCGCCAACGGGCAGAGACTGGTGTTTGATCGCAAAGGTTTCCAACCGATAAAACCCAAAGGTCTGTTGTGGGCCCCGAATAAATGGCCGTGGTTTCATGATGCTTATTTCAATTTAAGGACCGACGCCACCGGCGCTACAGGGCATCTGACGATTAATACCGGGACACGCTCTGCGAAGTGTCAGGGTCATGGTTGATTTAACCTGTACGACAAGGTCATTTTGATGGTCTCCCCTATTACTAAGTGGGTTGAGATTGTTATTGCTTCTTGTTGATTTATTGGCTTTTTTTATGTTTTTTCCACGACGCGTTACATTGACCTCACTGGTTTTGTCCCTGTTTTTTTCCATGGGTGCGCTGGCTCTGCCGAAGAACTATGGCACTTCCCAATGTGTCGAGAATAATCCTGACCAACCCACCAAATGGACGCTCAAAGCCGTGCCCAACATCAAGCAAAGTACCGGTCAGCCCATGTCCTGGTTGCTGACCCTTAACGATGCGGATGGCAAACTAAAGTTCTCCAAGGTTCGATTTCGGGTTGAGTACATGGCGGCTAATGCCAGGAGCCGGGAGCCAAATGGATACCCGGTGGTGAACTTCAATGGCAAGCCTGGAACCAAATATGTAACATTTAACACGCCATCACAAAGTGGCTACGAAGGTTATTTTGGCTATATCAGCGTTATGGATTTTGTCGATGAAAAGGGGGGTATAGTAAAGTCGGTCTCTGTTGATAAAGCAAAGACGCTCAACTCCGGCGGTATAAAAGGCGTTGACTTCAGAATGGAGAACGATAACAGCAAGATCAAATTTGCTACGGGCATAAATATCGATATAGCCAACAATAGCTACCTGTTTAATAATTCACATTCACGACTTTATATAAACTCTGGTATGACCTGTGATGAACACAAATTCACAGAATCCTACTGGCGTACACCCACAGAGTTTAATCATGATGGGGTACGATTCAGTGGGCAATATGGTTATGTCACTACCAATCAGGGGGTAAACGCCAACTGGTCATGCAATTACACAGTAACAATAAATGGTCTCAAAGTTGCCAATGGGCAATCGCTGACCTTCGAGCGCAGAGGGTTTCGTCCCATCGCCGCGAGAAAGCCCACCATTTTTCACCAATGGCAAAATCATGCACAGGCTGCCTATTTTAACTTAAGGACAGATAGCACTGGCGATAAGGGGAGCGTTACCATTAATTGATTTTTATCAATTATTACTTTGTCGTTTATTTTTGTTCTTGTAAAAAAGAAGCGGCCGACTTTGCTACCCTGTGAACAACGTCTCTGAAAGATCGTTCCCACCGTGTCTCTATTTTTTGAGTTGCTGCACAGTTCCACTGCCTTTTTGCTGTTTGTCCTGACGGTGCTCGGCCTGATGGTGGGCAGTTTCCTCAATGTGGTCATCCACCGCCTGCCCATTATGATGGAGCGCCAGTGGCAGCAGGAGTGCCAGCACGTTCTTCATCCCGAACAGCCGCCGGAAGAACTGCCCGTTTATAATCTGGCGGTACCGGCTTCGGCCTGCCCCGACTGTGGCCACAAGATTCGTCCCTGGGAGAATATCCCGGTGCTCAGTTACCTGCTGCTGGGTGGAAAATGTGCCGGTTGTCGTGCAAAAATCGCCCTGCGTTATCCGCTGGTTGAAGCGGCCGGGGCGATACTGGCGGTGGCCATTGGCCTGACGTTTGGTGCCAGTTGGCAGACGCTGGTGCTCTGTCCGGTGGCCTGGGCGCTGCTGGCCCTGACCATGATTGATATGGATACCCAGCTATTGCCCGATGTCATCACCTTGCCGTTGTTGTGGGCGGGCCTGATGGTCAACAGTTTTGCCGTGATGGTGCCACTATCCGATGCCCTGTGGGGAGCTGTGGGCGGTTACCTGACGCTTTGGACGGTTTTCCATGTGTTTAAGGCGCTGACCGGCAAGGAAGGTATGGGCTATGGCGATTTTAAACTGCTGGCAGCATTGGGCGCCTGGCTCGGCTGGCCGATGTTACTGCCCATGATTATCCTCTCCTCCCTGGTGGGTCTGGTGCTGGCGGTGGGTTTTATTGCCCTGAAAAAACAGGCCCGTTCAGAGCCCATGCCCTTTGGCCCCAGTATTGCCATTGCCGGTATGATTGCCATGCTTTGGGGTGAACCGTTGCTTAGCGCCTATCAGCAGTGGCTTTTGACGCCTTAATAGCGAATATTTCTGCCCGCTTGTGCCAGTCGTTTTTTGTCCCGGTGATCGTATTTTTGCGTGGTGGTGATGCTGGCGTGGCCCATCAAATCCTTGACCGTGTTGAGGTCCGTGTTCATCTCCAGCAGTCTGGAAGCGTAAGTGCGGCGCAGGTCGTGGGGGCTGAAGGCTTCAACCCAGAGTGATTCTATACGACGATACTCCAGTATTTTGGCAAGACCGTTCACCGTCAGAGCATTGGTGGTGACATCGTCACCGGCGCGAATTCGGGTAAAGATTGGGCCGGCAATGTCGCCCCGCACTTCCTCGATCCAGCGGTACAGGTGTTGCCAGGCAAATTCCGGCAGGTGGTTGATGCGCTCCTGGTTGCCTTTGCCCATAATGCGAATAGCCTGGTCCCGATGGATCAGGTTGTCGTACTGTAAGCCCACCACTTCTGCCCGACGCAGACCGCAGCCCACCATAATAGCGATAATGGCCGCATCCCTGACGCCCCGGCAGCTTTTGTCACCTGCACATATAGACAACAACTGTTGTACTTCCGCCACGGATAAAGAGCGCCCTTTGGGCATCCAGCTGCCCCGTGGTGCTCTTACCTCTTTGATATGGGTGAACGTATCGGTGGTCATAATGCCGGCTGCCCATGCTTCACGACAGACGCCTTTTATTGTCGCCAGATAACTTTTGATGGTTGTTGGTGCCTTGCCCTGGTTTTTCAGGCTTTGGATCACGGCCAGCAGGTGTTGACGGGTGAACTGGTGCCAGGGGATCTGGTTATAGTCGCCAATATCGAGCAACCGGGCCAATTGCGTCAGATGGGTTTTGACTGTGGTTCTGCTGGTATCAGCACCGAGGCTGATCAGGTAGGCCTGGGTGGGGGTTATGGTGTTGATTTTGGTTATGATTGTTTGTTCGTTTTTTTGATCCATTGCATTGTGTCCGTCACCGTGTTGATTGCTTTCATGCTCTCCGTGAACGATTGCCATTGTGGCAAAAGAGGCCAGAAGATATTACCACATTTGAAATGTTGGCACCTGCACTGCACTTTTTTTAATTCTGTGCAAGTTAGCGTATTAAACGGTGTTTTAATATAGTAGAGCCCAAATCTTGAAGGATTCGGTCGGTTGAGTTCTGCGAATGCAGTCAGAGAATAAGACAGTCGTTTTATAAAAAACGGGCGATGATTAGCCCACCTGCACCACTTTCTGATGATCAATCTCAAACACCACATCGCAGGCATCGAGAATGGACTCATGGTGGCTGGACAGAATAATGATGGAGTCCTGCAAGAACGTGCGCAGCAGGTTCATGGCCCGAACCACATCGTCCCGGCAGAGGTTGACCAGCACTTCGTCAAACACATACAGTAGTGACCGGTCCATCAGCGCCAGCATAAACAACAGCTTGCGCCGCTGGCCGGTGGACATGGGAATATTCTCAATGTCGTCCACATACAGCACCTGGTAATCAAAAATACGCCCGCCAAAGCACTCCCTGAGTACGCGCTCGATCACCTTGGCGTTGTTGCAGTTTTTATAGAGAAAATTGTCGTAGAGCGTACCGGAAAAAAAGCCGGTCTCGGCGGTCAGGTAACTCACTTTCTGATCGAAAAAGCTGCTGTCGATCACCTTGATGTCGTGGCCGTCGTACTCGATCTTGCCGTGAAAATCCGGCTCCAGTCCAATCAGGCTGCGCAGCAAGGTTGATTTACCGCTGCCCACCGGCCCTTTCAGACCGTACAGGATGCCCTTGTGCAGTTTCATATCGACCTTGTTGAGTAGCGGCTGTTTGTCGTGCAACAGGGTTAATCCGGACACCCTGATTTTGTGCAGCGTCTCCAGTCCTACGCCCACCTCATCAACACTTTTTTTGACTCGGTCTTCATGGAACAGCCCCTCCATGGACTGGCGCAGGTGCAACAGACTGGCCTTCAGGTAAGAGAGCCGGGTCACCACTTGGGTCATCAAGCCGGACAGACGTGAGCTAATGATAAACAGGGCGATCATGTAGGCCGGGTTCAGCTCTGAGTTGGCAATGGCCAGGAAGCTGATCATAAACAGCACAAACAGCGCCAGAAACGAGATCAGCCGGGTCAGCTCATCCCAGTAAAAATTGAAATCGGCGATTTTGTCTTCGTAGTGCTGGGAGATGTTGTAGGTATTCAGGTACTTTCTGAACAGGTTGTAGCGATTGGTAAAGGTAATGCTGCGGCGCATGGCAATATTGGCAATGCGCACTTTGAGTACGTCAGAAGAGGCATTTTCCTGGTCGATCAGATACTTGTAGAGTCGTGACCGGTAGAGATAGAACAGGGCAAAGACCACGAGATAAAACAGCAGGAAGTAGATACTCATCCAGCCGACAAACACCCCAAGGGTGATAAACAGAATAATAAACGACAGCGTATCGCTGGCGATGGCGGGAATAAAATCCCAGACCATTTTTCGGTACTGCTCCACGGTCTTGATGCTGTGTACGGCACTGAATCCGTGGTAGCAGGGGGTGAACTTGAGCAGGTAGCGCTCAAAGATCAGGGCAGAACGGGCCTTCTCTTTCAGGGTGCGCTCTTTGATGCTCTTTTTGGCGAAGAACTCAAACAGGTAGAGGGCAAAGAAGAACAGGCTGACCACCAACAGGGTGACCATGGAGTTGGCGTACACCAGGCGGGTGTTGAAAATATTGGTATACAGCGGCGTCACCAGGGCAAACGGCGTCAACAGCAGCAACATCGCAGACCAGATCGGGGTGAAATTCACCACTGCCGACACCATCTCATCCGGGGTCTTCTGCTTGGCAATCTCGCGGATCTCAAAATAACGACAACCGATGTACTTATCCAGGGTAATAGCGCCGGTGCTGTCCTGATAGACGCCGTTGGTGTACTTGACCAGGTGGTACTCCTGCTCCCGGTTGACCACGAAAGGCTTGCCAATGGTGGTGGTTGCCTTGATCTGCCCGGAGACTATCTGGTAGGCGAACAGATCGGTTTCCAGCTCCGCTTCAAACTGCTTGATCAGAGCCTCTTCCACCCCGTCGGTGCGTTGCAGAATCTTTTTGAGTGACTCTTTGTACTCAATTCCCTGTTCCGTTGCCAGATTAAAAAATGAATCAATCATACGGCCTCTGTTGCACAGACTGCGGGGGTTACCTTGGGGTGGATGCAAAAAATGCAGGAAGGCGTTCAGGACGGTAAGCCCGGCAGCCTGTGGTCAGAATGACTCCTGATCGTGCTCAATGTGGAACTGATCAACCGATGGCGGTGCGATTTCTGCCGCCGCCACATGGCGGGCGCTGCTGTCGCTGCCAGCAGACGAGCCACTGGCCTGGTCGTTGTGGGGACTGTCAAGAGAATCAAAATCAACCATCCTGACGTTGGTGATACCCTGCTCAGTGATCGACTCACCATCAACGGCCTGGTACTGAAGTTGATAGTTGAAGATTCCCGATTGGTCGAATTCCGCCTTGATCATCCAGTCACCGTCATCATCTGCTGCGGTCTCATACACTTTGCCGGCAATGGACAGCGTTACCGTGGAGTCGGCAGCACTTTCACCGGTAAAGACGCGAGTTTCCAGCAGCGGCTCGTCGGGGGTATCACTGACCAGGGAGAGTGTTGGCGAGGGTGGGGCGATATTGGTTGCGCTGAAAGAGAACTCCCCACCCGGAGCGCTGCTGTTGTTGCCTGCAGTATCCGTTGCGGACATGTTCCAGCTGTAATTACCGTCGGCCAGGTGGTCGGCCGTGATGCTCCAGTGACCGTCCATATCGCTGATGGTCGAGAGTGTGAGCTGCTCGCCAGTATCCTGATGGATCAGTTCAACCAGTACATCTGAACCGGGTTCAGTGGCACCGGTAAAGACCGGCACATCGGTGATCTCACCGTTGGTACTGGTATCCATCAGGGCACCGCTCAGATCGGCCAGGCTGGAGTCCAGGGCAAAACTGGTTCCCATGGTTTCGGTGGAATTACCCTCGGCATCGATGGCGGTGACGCTCCAGCTGTAGTCACCATCCGGCAGGGGCTGGGGTAAATTAATGGCATTGGCTGTCCAGTTGCCGGAGGCATCCACCGCCGCATCAAGGGTTATGATCTGATCACCAGCCCCGGTGATCATCACCGTGACAGTGGAGCCCGGCTCAACCGTACCGGTGAAGGACGGTGCATTGGCGACAATACCGTCGGCGTTGGCACCTACCAAATCAGCGATCAGATGCTCGTCCAGGGTGAAGCTGGCGGCTTGGACACCGCTGTTCAGGGTGAAGCTGGCTGTCTTGGAAGTGAGCGAATTACCCGCCGCATCAGTGGCAGTGACATTCCAGCTGTAGTTGCCATCGGGCAAATCAGCCGCCGTGGCGCTCCAGGCGCCTGCCTCGGTCACTACGGCATTGAGGGTAATGGCTTCCCCATCGGCAGTGGCAGGCGTCAGGGTAACGGTGACGGTGGAGCCCGGTTCAACGGTACCGGTGAACGACGGGGCTTCGGTAACGGTATCATCCGCACCGACGTCTGCCAGCGTGCTGGTAAAGCCAGTTACGGCGCTGTCCAGAGTAAAACCAGTCCCGACGATGTCTTTTGAGTTGCCGGCTGCATCGGTGGCGGCCACACTCCAGCTGTAGTTGCCATCGGGCAGGTCGGTGGTGCTGGCCGTCCAGTTGCCCTGGGCATCGACGGTGGCATTGACTGGTATGATCTGATCACCGGTGCCGGTGATCATCACCGTGACGGTGGAACCGGGTTCAACAGTACCGGCAAAGGAGGGGGTCTCGTTGACTGTACCGTCGGCATTGGCATCCACCAGGCTGCCGGTGAGAGTCGGCGCGGTGGTGTCCAGGGTAAAGCTGGCCGCTGTGCTGCTGGTTGAGTTGCCGGCTGTGTCGGTGGCGGTGACTTGCCAGCTGTAGGCGCCATCGGGCAGGTCAGCGGCGGTGGCGCTCCAGGCGCCTGCGGCGGTGACCGTTGCCTTGAGGCTAATGGCCTCGCCATTGGCAGCGGCGGGCGTCAGGGTGACTGTGACGGTGGAGCCGGGTTCAACGGTACCGGTGAACGACGGTGCTTCTTTAATCAGGCCATCGCTGTTGGCATCCACCAGAGTACTGGTGAAATTGGTGACTGTGCTGTCCAGCGTAAAGTTGGCCGCTGTGCTGCTGGCGATATTGCCCACAGCATCGGTGGCGCTGACCTGCCAGCTGTAGTTGCCATCGGGCAGATCGGTAGCCGTAGCGCTCCAGGTACCGTCTGCGGTGACCGTTGCTTTGAGGGTAATGGCTTCACCACCGGCAGCGGCCGGGGTCAGGGTGACTGTGACGGTGGAGCCGGGTTCAACGGTACCGGTGAACGACGGTGCTTCTTTAATCAGACCATCGCTGTTGGCATCCACCAGAGTGCTGGTGAAATTGGTGACTGTGCTGTCCAGCGTAAAGTTGGCCGCTGTGTTGCTGGCGATATTGCCCACAGCATCGGTGGCGCTGACCTGCCAGCTGTAGTTGCCATCGGGCAGATCGGTGGCCGTGGCGCTCCAGGTGCCGTCTGCGGTGACCGTTGCTTTGAGGGTAATGGCTTCGCCACCGGCAGCGGCGGGCGTCAGGGTGACCGTGACGGTGGAGCCGGGCTCAACGCTACCGGTGAATGATGGTGCTTCGTTGACCATACCATCGGCACTGGCATCCACCAGGCTACCGGTCAGATTTGGCCCGGTGGTGTCCAGGGTGAAGTTGGCCGGCGTTGTGCTGTCACTGTTGCCCGCCGCGTCGGTGGCGGTCATATGCCAGCTGTAGTTGCCATCGGGCAGACTGGCGGCCGTGGCAGTCCAGTTGCTGCCGGTCACTACCGCCGTGAGAGTAATGGCTTCGCCATCGGCTGCGGCCGGGGTCAGGGTGACCGTGACGGTGGAACCGGGTTCAACGGTACCGGCAAAAGAAGGGGCCTCATTGATGGTGCCATCGGCGCTGGCATCCATCAGGTTGCCGGTAAAAGTAACTGCGGTGTCCAGGGTAAAGTTGGCCGGTGTGCTGCTGGCGGTATTGCCGGCCGCATCCGTTGCAGTCACGCTCCAGCTGTAGCTGCCATCGGGCAGGGTGGCGGCCGTGGCACTCCAGTTGCCGTCTGCGGTTACTGTTGCTTTCAGGGTAATGGCTTCGCCACCGGCTGCGGCGGGCGTCAGGGTAACAACGACGGTGGAGCCAGGTTCAACGGTACCGGTGAACGACGGTGCTTCATTGATCAGGCCGTCGTTGTTGGCATCCACCAGGGTGCTGGTGAAATTGGCGACCGATGTATCAAGAGTGAACTGGCCCTCTTGCTGTTTGGTGTTGCCGGCCACGTCGGTGGCTTCAACCACCCAGCTGTAATTGCCGCTGATGAAGTTGCTGTCGTTGGTAGGCGCACTCCAGGTACCGTCTTTGTTGACCGTTGCGGCAATCACTGTCTCCTTGCCGGTGGCCGCGTCGGTGATCGTTACATTGACAGAGGCGCCGGTCTCTACGGTGCCGCTGAAGTCCGGTACACCACCGTCTTCATCGTTGACCGCTACGGTGAAATCACTTATTTGGGTGTCCCGGTTTACGGTCAGGGTTTCGGTGTTGGTGTTACCGGCTTTGTCCTGGCTGTTGATGATGATGGTGTTATCGCCCTCTTGCAGGCCGGCGATCTCCAGACTCCAGGCACCGCCGCTGGCCACCAGTGCACTCAGGGCGATGGCCGCACCGTTGACAGTGACGCTCTGTATGGTGGTGCCGGCATCCACCCGGCCACTGAGGTTGATGCTGCTGCCGCGGATATAGGCATCGCCACCGATCACCTGATAGCCCTCGCCGGTGATCTCATCCACGGTGAGAATCGGTACAATGGTATCAATCACCGCATTGAAGTTGACCAGCTCCACGTTACCGGCCACATCGGTAAAGCGGATTACCACCTTGTTGTTGCCTTCCTCCAGGGTCAGGCTGTAGCTCCAGTTTCCTTCAGCGTTTACTGTCGGCGATGGCACAACCGCCACGCCATCGACGAGAATGGCCACCTGGGAGCCGCTGTCAATCTGTCCGTTCAGGGCGACGACGCGCGTGGGGTCATTGCTGTAGACGTCTTCAATATTTTGCAGGTCGGTGACGTTGCTGCCATTAATGGACAGGTCCAGCGTAGTGAAACCGGTTTTCACCATCACCGACTGGGTGGTGCTGGTCTCGTTGCCGGCCACGTCCCAGGCCTTGATGGTCATGACATTCTCGCCCAGCAGCAGCGGCACACCGACAAACTCCCAATTACTGCCGGCAGCGCGGGCGTCGTAGCTGGCACCGTTGACGGTGATCTGGACTTTTCGGTACTCGTTACCCGCCGGTGGGTTGAAGCTGAGGCTGATCAGTCTATCGCTGACGGTCAGCGTCTGCCCGGCCACCATGGCTTCGCCGTCATAAGACAGGTCACCGATATCAATGGGGTCAATCTCGGTATCCAGCGTGACATTCATGGACCGTGTGGAGGTATTGCCGGCAGCATCGCTGAAGTTCCATTTAAAGTTGTAGACACCATTGATCGCCAGGGTCTGCGGTAGCTGCCAGTTGGAGGCGGTGGAAATATTGGTGTAGGTCACGGGGGTGAAGCCTTCCGGGCCGGTCACCTCCACCGAGGCGGTCAGATCCCGGTCGGTACGGTTGCCACCCCGGTTAAAGCCAATCACCAGGGTTGTTGATTTGGTAATGCAATCGAGATATTGCAACGCACCGGGGATGACGGTGTCGCTGGAATCGACCAGCGTGATGTAGGTATTGATGGTTCGGTCAACAATCACCGTACCCGCGTCGGTCACCTGGTTACCGGCCTTATCGACAAAGGTCACCGTGTAGGCATGTTCACGCTCAACGATGGTGCCCACATCAATACTCCAGTCTCCGCCGGCGGTCATGTCCTTGGTGAAGGTCTGGTTATTGATTTCAATGGTGATGCGCCCGGCTTCGGAGACAGTGCCGTTGAACACGACCGTGGACTGGGATGCGTTGATGTACTGCACGCCGTCATTGTCCACCACACCCCGTAATGCGTAAGTGAGTTCGGGTATCTCCGTGTCGGTGGTGAAATTGATGGTCTTGGTGGCGCTCTCGTTACCGGCCAGGTCCGTGGAGAAAATGGTGATGGTGTGCTGGCCGTCGGCCAGAGCGGTGGGCAGCTGGAATTGCCAGGTGCCGGAGGAGCTGACCTCAGCGTTGTAGACCTTACCGTCAATGGTCAGGGTTACCTCACTGCCCACTTCACCGTTGCCGGCAAAGGTTGGCCGACCCTCTTTGACGATATTATCGTCGGCCACGCCGTCAATATCGGTCAGGCTGGCGGTAAAGCCGACGTTGGTGTTATCAACGACGATATCCTTCACGGTGCGGGTCAGGGTATTGCCGGCATCATCGCTGACATTGGCGGTCACCTTGTACTCACCATCGTCCAGACCGGTAAATTCATAGGTCCATTCACCGGAGGATGGCACCGTGATGGCGCCGCGCCCCACCTGTGTACCGTCGGCATTGGTCAATATCAGTTCCACGTTATCGCCGGCACCACCGCGGCCACTGAAGGAGAGCTTGTCACCGCTGAGCACCTTGTCGCCGGGGAAGCGGCCATTGTCATTTGCCAGGCTCATCTGGAAGTTGATCTGGGTTTTGATGTTGACCATCCCCTGAATGGTGCTTTCGTTGCCGGCGACATCGGAGGCGACGATGCTGAAATTGTTGATGCCATCGCGCAGCGTCAGGGTATGGGACCAGCTGCCATTGGCATTGGCGACAATATTGTAATGGCTGCCGTTGACGGTGAGCACCAGCTTGGTGGCGCCGCTGACGTTGCCGCTGAAGGTTTGTTGTATCTGGTTGGAGACCATGGAGCCGACGTCAGAGTCACCATTGACCACCATGGTCAGCGTGGGGGCGGTGCGGTCAATGGTCACCGCGAACTCTTTGGTGGCCGTGTTGCCGGCCTTATCGGTCATGTTGATCACAAAGGTGTGTTTGCCATTGTTGAGCCCGGTGAGCAGATAACCCCAGTTATTGCCGGTAGTGACCAGCTCTGAAACCAACGTATTATCCGACTTGTTGCGGATCTCCAGGGTAACTCCCGGCTCGGAGACACCGGTGATGTAAACGTTGTTACTGTTGGTAATGAAATCGCCCAGGGTGCCAGAATCGGAACTGGCATCCAGTTGAACAGTGGTGGCCACTGACGTGTCCACAGTAAAGGTGTAGTTGTCCACCGGCTCCTGGACGTTACCGGCGGAGTCCTTGATCACAAATGAGACGGTATGACTGCCTTCATCCAGAGGGCCGGGCAGGGTCAGGGACCAGCTGCCGCTGACATCGGCCACGGCGATGACGGTTTGGCCATCGATGGTGGCTTCAATCTTGTAGCCCGGCGTGGCGTCACCGGACAGCATCGGCGTTGTCTGGTTGGTAACGTTGTCACCAATCTCGCCGCTGTCGCTCTCTACGGCCAGCCAGGCGACGAACGGTACGATGTCTGGTGAGATGGTCAGGGTCTGTTTCTGCTCATCCATATTGCCGGCCACATCGGTGGCCCGGATCGCCAGCTGGTACTCGCCGTACTCCAGCTCCGGCAGCTGGGCGGTAAAACTGCCGTCGGCACCCACCGTGGCGGTGATCACCTGAGCCACGCCACTGATGATGATGGTCACCGTGGAGGCGGCCGGGGAGACGACGCCGGAGATACTGACCTGCTGGTTCTCCGTGGTCCAGTCGCCCTTGACGCCGGTATCGTCGGTGCTGTCCATCTGGATGCCGCCGAGCACCGGTGCCGTGCGGTCAATTTCTACCCGGTAATCTTCGCTGGTGTTGGTGTTGCCGGCCACGTCCTTGGCGGTCACCTGGAAGTTGTAGGTGCCTTCGGCCAGTACCGTGGGCAGCTCGAAGCTCCACTGGCCGGTGCTGTTGTTGACCAACGGTTCATAGGTATGGATGGTGGCACCGGCGGAATTTTTGACGATCAGCGTGACCGTGGCGTCTTTGTCGGTGGTGCCGGTAAATTGCAGATTTTCGGCATTGGTGATCTGGTCACTGGTGGACGATCCAGTGTCGGAGGCCAGCTTGATGGTGTTGGTCACCTGGGTATCGATCACCAGGGCTTTCTGGGAAGAATATTTATTACCAGCGGCGTCCGTGGACTCCACTTTGAAGGTGTAAGTCCCGTCTTCCAGTTCTGTGTCATAGCTGTAGGTCCAGGAACCACCGGAGGGCCGCAAGGATTGCTTGTTCACCTGAGTGGAGCCTTTGAGCAGTGTGACCACCACATTGGCGCTGTCGTCAGTACTGCCGGTCACCCGCACGGTTTTGTCTTTGGTGATCCAGTCGCTGGAGCTTCTGCCAGTGTCATCACTCAGTGTGAAGGTGATTTCCGGTGCTACGGTATCCAGGCGATAGGTGCCCTCTTTGGTTTTCTCATTACCGGCCACGTCGATGGCTTTGAGTTGCCACTGGTAGTCGCCATCGGTGGTTAATTGCTGATTGCTTGGTACGGTGATAGTGAACTCACCGCTCCTGTTATTAGCGGTGGTTTGTGTTTCCACCACTTGTGTCCCGGCCATGGTCATGGTCA
>Ga0126343_10000652_pt1 | contig 14140 bp, 8 predicted proteins | sample Cyp2metagenome_FD_92531 | JGI IMG/M metagenome (GOLD analysis project Ga0126343, IMG submission 92531) | Coral microbial communities from Lord Howe Island, Old Settlement Bay, Australia - Cyphastrea 2 metagenome | ecosystem: Host-associated > Invertebrates > Cnidaria > Coral ... | reverse complement strand
TTTTGGTTGGCTAATCGGACATACCAATTTGAATCGTATGAACTTGTTGGTCTTGAAATGAAAGCGTTTCTGCGTGTGCGTGTGCGTGTGGGTGTGTGTGTATGTGTGTCACAATACGATATTTGGATTCTCATGGAATGGGAGGGGTGACAATAAACCACCAAAACTGGGTTTTGACCCTACTACATAATATGTAGGTTTCCTGAAATAGAAGTACCCCCAAATGGATGGTTTATAAGAGAAAATGCATCTATAAATGGATGATGCAAGGGGTACCTCTATTTTAGGAAACCCCTATGCCTATATGTGTCCAAAAATCCAGAAACCATCCAAATCATCTCCAAGATCCCCTCCAAGTTACCGATAAAGGCATTGACATTGGCAGCCTTAGCGCCGTACCAAATTGGTGGCGAAATTTCGCTACATAGACCTTCTTTATCCTGGACCTTCCAAAAGCCTTACTTTGAAGGTCCGTTAGCTTAAGGCCATGGCATGGCAAGACAAGTTGCTTGAGGCCCTCATAAGTTTTTACAAGGTCAGTTGGTAACCTTCCAAAATGCAATATTCAAGGACCAAAACATAGAAACATGGAATCAAATTGAATCAATGATGGTATAAAGTCTTTGTGGGGCCTATAGAACCAATAGTTCCTGCATCAAAATGCACCAACAACCACGTAAAGTAGAACTTTCATGACCAAAACCCACTGGCGCACACAGAAAACACACATCACAGCGCAAAATTTCTTGAAACCACGCCAGACCATTTGTCAGTGAAACGTGGTAAGCCCCCTCAAGCTATACACAAATCCAAAAAGGTAACACCCCGCGCCACGCGTTTAGAGCAACTGGCTCATCATGAAATATCTAAATTCTATTTTTTTTTGTGGCTACATTTTTTTCTTCAACGTTTGCTCCTTTTCGCTGCAGTGGCATTTTGCACCCGGGCTTTGCCACAGGTGAGTTTGAGGCGAAGCCGAGACGCGGCTAAGACTCTCCTTTCAAATCCCGTATTGGAAGTATTTCTTGAAATGTTTTTGAGCCATCTCATGGCATCTTCATCAGTGAAACAGTTGGTGTGCCGTGTGTTTTCTCGCTGCTTAACTGCTGTAAGCAATTGGTGGCTCCAGTAGTGATACTTCGGCTTGAGAATCCATTTCAGCAAAGGAGGCCCCTGCGCTGGCACATGCCTGTTTTGTTGCAAATGCCTAGGGCAGGGCAGGAATGTTGATATCAACCGGCCTTGGAGGAATCAATGTAGTGCCTATGTGGCCCACTATATGATTAATCCAAGTTAATTGACCAAAAAAAACACAAAACAACATAAGTTTCAAAACCCCGACCTCATGCTGAGTGTAGTAAGGAGCAAATGGCTTTGACAAAATCTGATACCTGCTGTCATCATCTCAGCGGCTTCATGGGCACGCCTAGGTATCTCAATCAAAACCCATGCGCGCATATTTTAACAAGTTTTCCTTTCCAAGCTTTTACGTGCAACAAAGCGTAAACAAAAAGAAACGCTAAATAGGAAAGTGACAGATATCGACCAGCCCTCTCTGTCAAGTTGAACCACCTGGCAACTGATCTCCTTGATTGGCAGCAAGTAGTTTGAACCGGACAAGAAACCAAAACTCACAACATATTCAACCATATTAAAAGGGTATAATCCCAAACAATTTGTATAAGCTCCCACCAGGTTTCAAGCACACAGAGGCCAAACCAAATTCAGGATCTGCTGGGTATGGCCAGGTTCGGTGGCCAAGAGCAACTTGCTGGGAAAGCCATACCCCAATAGTTCGACCATTTCCCGGCAGCTGTTTCGAAATGACAACGTCGCAAGCTTCAGCCATGTACTGGACAATCACACGGCCATTGAACGCTTTGTGGGTCATGCAAATGTTGCCATTCTTCTTCACTACCTTAGATTTTTCTATGGTAAATGGTGATGTGGAACATTTATAAACATTTAAGAGTTTTTAAGTTTGCTTGATTTCAGATTGAAATTTGAAAAATATGCGCCAGCTGGTGCCAAGAACAAGCCACCAACCCAGGTGTCCAAACCCCCTGTGTGCACTGCAGTTTTCGCGCCTTTCGCCAAACTTCAAAATCCCGGAAAGCACGCCTCAAATTGAGAGCCAAGCTCTCTTCGGGATTGCCGTAAAGTCCAGCAGTCACAAGGGAAATCCTTAGCACGACAAACCCAGTCACACCTGTGCAACCACCAATGCGCCCAAACACACGTGCACAAACGAATCATTGGAAATATGATGAAAGGGACAAAAGCATGTGTATATAAAAATTTTAAAAGCTAATTCACCTGCAAAGTTTCAAAGCGGAGCCGTTACAAATTTGTAAAAGCCCCAAATTCATATTGTGCATTGAACACAAACGAAGTGTTTCAATGCAAAACCCCGGCAATGCCAACAACGGACAAATGTTGTTTGCAGGCAGCACTTTCTCAGCCCAAGCCCATGTGTCAGAATGCATTGTTTGCGTCCAGTCAGCATCAGGAACAGTTTCAGTATAGAGTGGGTGTCCATCACTCTTTGCTTCACAAAACATGCAAATGCTTTTTGCTTGCCACCCCACCTTTTCAAAGTTCCAAATAAGCTTATGCCAGCCAAGGTCACCTCTTAATTCAGTGCATAGAAAACGAGATCCATCACTGCAAAGCTGCCCTCCATCGGCTCTCATGCCCTTGAATGCCAGGTGGAACCCCCAAACGATTCTTCGAAAGATTGGGTACAAAGTACGGTTTCCCAAAACCAGTGCTGAGCGTACTGCGAAAATACAGAACCTTGAGTACCTGATGCTGGCAGGGCGGTGTAGAACCAGATTCAAAAAGACACCCAGCACTTTGTTGTCTGAGAAAGCGCCACCGTACTTGGTTTCGTCAGCATAAAGCCCAACTGGAATGATTCCAGGCCCTCCCAGTCGCGCCCAGCCAGCACCAAATCGCTTCCCCCACGACCAGTAGAAATTGACGTGCGCCTCTGGAATTCTCAGCTTAGCAGTGTCATGAACATAAGCAAGAACATCGTGAACATCCAGCATAGGGATCTTCATAGTAGATACGCAATTCTCGTCTTGCAAGTCTATGACTGGCACTTCTACATAGCGAGGTTCCTCCAAGGTTCGGGAATGCCAATATATATAGCATTATCCCCGGCCCCAATCAAAGCTACAAATCTACGTGGTATTCACATATATCCGCTAATTTGCCAAACTTCATGCATACCCCACACACATTGAAGGGATGTTAGGGGGTTCAGATCCATAACATGTAAGATAAAAAGTGATCGATGGGTTGCGGCCATGCCACTAGTGGCAATTTGCAAAATCTCCAGAAGTCCCGTTGATAGTTGCCAACAGGGCGGCTTGGCCGGCCCAGTTTCTGCAAGTTGGATGTCCTAGAAGCGGGCGTTGAAGCGTCCTGCACACATTAGCAGACTCTGGCCCTCCCATACCCTCTAACTGGTAACCGCACAGACGTATATACATGAGATGATACATGCATATAATGCATGTTATAAATGCAGAGCCGAACACAAAAAAAAACGTGCACTTGCACTGAGCATACCCTCACGCATGCAAGTAAACCCTAGCGGCCAATCCTTGGCGCTGGCCACAGCACCTTCCATCACTGACATGACACTAGCGGCCTTGCGAGCAGTCAAGTTATAAAGGATCTTCAAAATAAGGCTGTTGGAAGGTTCAGGTCTATCGATCGAAATTAATTAAGCTAATATTTGTATCCCCCTTTGCCCAACAAAGTTCAACTGGGATGTGGCAGCAAGGATCCTTGGGCGACCTTTCAGAATTCTGATGAATGAGAATATAAGATCTTATAATTAGGATGAAATTCATGTATTACGCCACCCTTCAAATGTCCAACAATGTCCAATATTTATTTATAATATAATATAGATCAGATATATATATATTATATAATATATAAAATATATATACCACCCATCGGGCATCTACGATATGGGGGGCTCGAATCCCGTGGGACAATCACATCGATTCAATTCGATTCAAATGATTGTTTAAAAAGTATATCCCGAAGACGATATCATTTTGGCATTCATGATCAAAAATATAGAGTAAATCTCGATAAAATCATCTTATCTGGCTATCCCATTGACCCACCACCAATGCGCACCCGATCAGCAACTTTGGATTGGGCATTGACGACCACATGATCCTGCTCCAAGTCGCTAGAATCACCTGCGTTGGGCCCATGCTCAGGCAGGCAAAAAAAAACATATCTTAATATGTGGTGTATAAAGGGACTAGATTTGAAGTCATATATATATTATTCATATATTCTGAGATCGAGATTTTCCTTAGCCATAATATTGGCCAGTGAACCATATATTCTTTGGATTGTACTCCCCTTCATGGAAATCATAACCAAATATGTTTGAAGTCAGTTTTGAAATACTTTTTTTGGATCCAAGAAATCCGGGACCAAGATAAGGTGAAATCACTAGCCCCCTCAAAAAGACAGGTTAACCAGTTGTGACATAATATATTTTATGTTAGATAGATCTGTTATGTCATATATAACCATATGGGGTGCCATTCCGCCTGTTTCACGCCGATTTGAGCACAAAGGATCCAACAATGGAGTTGGGGATCACCCCGGAAGATTTCTCCACATAAATTAGCTGTTTCGAATCCACACAGAAAAAACTGCACTGCACGCCAATGGATGTTTAAACAAAAATTATGCGGGTGTTGTGCATCGTACTAGTAACCACATACTAAGTTTCAGCAGGGCAAAAATGTTAACGCAACTTGTATAGTGACCTGATGATGGATTTCTGCAGAACCAATTGCCTGGCTCTCAGTCTTTTCATCTGGAACCGAGGGCGGGCGCCAACTCTAAAGTCCAAGTCTCTCCAACCGAAGCCAAATTGTAAGGCTCTCACCAGTCACCGCTTGTAACCCCAGCACCTTTGACCATGGCCTATACATATATCATTATATCATTGGAATTAGCAAGGACCAAACAAACCATTGGGATAAAATATAATATAATTTATATATATAACCGGAAATTGTTTCAGAAAGGCCTTGGACAGGTGTCATCAACACACAAACGGGAGCTAGGGTGATACCAAATCAATCATCGGTCGATCAAAATGTTTCGATCTCTCATCATCGATCTCAAGACGTTTTGGGCTTCTTACTGGCCTTACCTTTGCAAGGCTTCACAGCCTTATCAAATGCCTCAATCAACCCATGCAGATCCCCAGTGAGACCTTCCAGCCGTTCACAATCCTGCGGCGGCCATTTGGGGATTCCATATTTTGGGCATTATTTTTAGATGGGACACATATCAGAATCAGATGATTACATGTAAGTCATTTTTCTTCGGATTATCAGTGTTCATCCATGATCCATGTGCATATGGAGTTCAAAGGATTACATACAGGGATCGATATACCAGGTAGGAGTCAATTATTTAAATTTAGAGGAACCCGATGGAAGATTGCAAACATAGGATTTTTGGGGCCGGTCATTGGGTTATTTTATGGAAAACCATAGCTCGCCAAAACAACCCCTCCAAATCAAATAAATCATTGGTACAAACATGATCGGGTTGAATTTCATACTTTCGTGTTTGAGGAATTGATTTTTGATTGAGTCCTGGTCAGAATCCAAAGCCTTTTGCAAGGCTGCCCGGCCGGCGCACACGTCTCGCACTGAGGTCTGGATGTCTTCCACCACTGCATCGCGCAACTTGTCAGACCTGAGGGTGGCTGGCAAAGGGTGGAACCAGGATCTTAGGATCTATATTATATAATATATATATTACATATCGGGCCAGATACTAATATTAATATAAATTAATTAAGGGAGATATGAACCCAATTCAACCACCCTTCAGGGCCCAACTGAACGGCACTGCTCATCAGTTGAATGAAAAATCAGTGACACCTTTTTTGGGGCTAATAAATACCTGTTTGGCTCATCATTGAGAAGTATTTTGGGAGGAATATATTTGGTTGGTACATGTTTGAGGCTTGGACAATTCATTGGCTTTGTCCTCAAATCCCTTTGCATCTTTGATCTTCTTCCCGGCAGCATCAACGGCCTGCAGAAGAATTATTAAAACGACCCACGCTATTTTCAAAAGATATATTATATATGGCCAATATTTGATCCGCTATATTTTGATTTTTGTGGGAGGCACCCTTATATATATATATATATAGAAATCTTGCTAGGGAAATTTATTTGGGTATAATAATACTTGGGAAAGAGTGGGTCACATAAAACTGTGCATGTAGTATTTCGCTTCCTGAAAAAATACTTTATCATTGGCCATCAGCGTAGAAAACAATACAAGTGTTTTCCCTGAACGTAATATAGTTGTTGGGGTTAAGATAAGCACATCTTGCATCAAGTTGAATGGGAAGGCATTCGGCTACAAACGCAACCACTTAGATGGGAGGAGGCAGAGAAGACAGGAGAAGAAGAAAGAAGATCAGATCTTAAGATCAAAGAAGAGATAGTCAGAAGAAAGAAGATCCAGGTGCGCGAAAAGACTGTGTTTTTCCAATGGTTTCTGGCTCCGGACGGTCGAAAAAGTAGGCTCGTCAAAGCGGCAGGTGCGGAGAAATCTGTGGCAAACCGTTTGGTGATTCTGTGGGAGTTTTTTGCGCCCAATCGTAAAGCCCCAAGCCCCCAGCACAAGCCTTCTTGGCCTTTCGCTCCACTTCTTTCTTTTTGGCTTTCAGCTCTGCGTCTTCTGACTTGTTTTCGTCTTCTTCTTTCACCTCCTTCTTTACCTTTTTCTCCTTGTCCTTCTTCCCTTTGGCTTGTTTCTTTGGTTTTGGCTTCTGTTCCTCCTGGTGGGCGCAGCCAAGATCGGAAGACAAGTAGACCCACCCCCTGATCATGATGATTCGGTGTACATGTTGAAATCATATGTTTGAACACGGCATGTATCCGACCGAAAGACCATGATACCTGCCTTGTTGCCCTTTTTCTTGCCTCCGCTGGCCTTCTTTGACTTCTTTTTCTTGCTCTTCTTCTTCTTTTTGTCGCTGCTGGAGCTGCTGTCTTTCGAGCTGGAGCTGCTCGAGGACGAGCTGTTTTCTTCGACTGCCTTGTACAGCCTCGAGATGACTGTTTCGTTGCTGTCGACAACCTTGTCCATGTTCAACGTCAGGTATTGCCTCATCTCTTGGCACCCTGGTGCTTCAGGGTGATCTCTGACCTCATTCTTCCGAAGTTCCTCTGTCTCTTCCTTTCGAATTATGATTGCCTCTGCCCCAGCTTGACCGAAGCGCTGTTCTAGCTCACGACGGGTCATCCATTCCCTCACTCCCATCTTTTGAGTCTTCTCAGTCGATGTGCACTGTAAGTAAATTTTGCTTTTGGTCCAATCTCCTCCAGCTTCACTCCAACTTTCGTAAAGGACTGACATGAGGTCCTTTCCTGGGATTGCTTGGTCATATACATGCATGCATGCATGCATGCATGCATGCATATATATGATGACCGCACTATTTGCATTCAAGTTTCGGCCGATGGCCGTTTTCCCAATCTTTCGGATTTCAGGTGGGGAGTTGACACCTTACATGTCGATCGAAGAGAGGAGGTGATATTGTATAATACTGCCTGAATTGAATGAATGAATATATCGATCAACGCACTGCGTATAGTACTGAGTGCTGGGCTTGTCAGGGACCTGAAGTATTTCATGTACCTGGCATGCGCAGCCTTTTTCTTTTCTTCAAGCTTCTCTCTTGCTTTCCTCTCCTTCTCAGTCTCTTCTGGGTCAGCCTCTGGGGATTCTTTTTCCTTTTCCTCGTCACCTGTCTTTGCAGCTTTGGGTTGCTTGTCGTCACCTTGCTGCGCATCTGCTTTTCGTTTCCCATCGGGCGCTGGTGGTGGTGCTTCTGCTGCTGCAGATTTCTCCTTGGCTGGTGCTGATGCTGGTGCAGGTGCTGTGGCCGATTGACCATTCGTGCTCGAAGATGCTTCTGTCCCTGTTGTACTTGGTTGTGTACTGGCGTCAGTTGCAGGTGCTGTGGCTGGTGCTTTTTCGCTTTTCTGATCCACGGCCACTGTCTTGGGTTCGGCTGCAGGTGCTGTGGCTGGTGCTGTGGCTGGTGCTGTGGCTGGTGCTTCTGCATTTTTCTGCTGTTCGGTTGCAGGTGCTGCGGCTGGTGCTTCTTCGTTTTTCTGCTCCACGGCCGCTGTCTTGGGTTCGGCTGCAGGTGCTGTGGCTGGTGCTTCTGCATTTTTCTGCTCTTCGGTTGCAGGTGCTGTGGCTGGTGCTTCTTCGTTTTTCTGCTCCACGGGCACTGTCTTGGGTTCGGCTGCAGGTGCTGTGGCTGGTGCTGTGGCTGGTGCTGTGGCTGGTGCTGTGGCTGGTGCTTCTGCATTTTGCTGCTGTTCGGTTGCAAGTGCTGTGGCTGGTGCTTCTTCGTTTTTCTGCTCCGCGGCCACTGTCTTGGGTTCAGCTGCAGGTGCTGTGGCTGGTGCTGTGGCTGGTGCTTCTGCATTTTTCTGCTCTTCGGTTGCAGGTGCTGTGGCTGGTGCTTCTTCGTTTTTCTGCTCCACAGCCACTGTCATGGGTTTGATTGCAGGTGCTTCTGTCTCTTGCTGGTCCACTGCTCTTGCTGGCTCTGCTGCAGTCTGCCCATTCGGTGTTGTGTTCTCAGGGTTGCTGGGTTTTGCCACTGCTGCTGATGCTTGCTGGCCTTGACCATTGGTCGTGCTTGCCTCTGGTGTTGCTTGGCCAAGTTTGCCATCAACATTCTTCAAGTCAGCTGCTGGTTCTGTTGTGATTGCCTGTTCTGCTCTTGGCATAGCTGTGCTTGCATTTGCTGTTGATTGGCTGGGTTGGCCAGCAAGATTCTCTGTTGCATTGTTTTTGCCTGCTGTTGCTGGTGCCTGTTGGCCTTCGTCGCTGGTCATCACTGCCTCGCTTGGTGTTGGATGCTCAGCTGTGGTTGCATGTGCTGGTGCTTGGTCCGACAGACCTGCTGCCTCTGTTGTAGTCGTATCCTCCGGTTTTGTGTTGTCAGCACTGCCCTTCTGCTGATTATCTGCCACTGCTGCTAAACTTGGCTCCAGAGTCTGCTTGACAGGCGTGCCAAGCAACTGTTGCAAGGCATCCTTCTCAGGGCCCTCTGGGAGTAGTGTCAGAGCACTTTGAAGATGCACCAGCTGGTCCACAGTTGAGGATCTCAACAAGTTCCCACAGGCTGAAGAAGAAGTCAACGAGGGCAGGGACTCAAGGGAGAAACTCCGGTTCAAGGTTGGCTTGTGAGGTGTGAAGTACTCCGTAGGTTGGGAACCAACACTTCTCCAGTCATGGCCGGCATCTTTCCATGACCAAGAAGGTGAGTCGTGATGTTGCCAGTAATCTGGTGTCCATTGTGATTCCTGGTAGCCATGGTAGTCGTACTGGTCATAACCATAACCATAACTTCCATAGCCATCATCCCAACCTTGCCAGTAGTGAGATCCTTCCCATTCTTTGGTTGGTTCTTCAGGTTCCACCGGCACTGTGTCCCCCCGAGCTGGAGTTGCCACTGGTTTGCTGCGTGCAGCTGCTTCCTTTTCCAACATGGTACGTACTTGCTTCATTGACTCTTCCAATGCCCGTGGTGTAGCAGGGATAGTTTCCTGGGAGTCAGCTCCTGGCAATTGCGCCAGCAGATTGAAATAAGGTTTGCATTCCATGGACCCAGGATATATACAAATTTTATTATAATTATATATATTAACCGGGACCGAATATAGATAATTATGAACGGATATTATATACATAGGATAATTATGCATGAACGGATATCGATAAGATAATTAAATTACATTATTTCGAGTTATCCCCACCATGACATTTATACATTTTGTTACTGGCAAACCTTCTAGTTCTGGCATTCTATCTGACATACCTTCTGGCATTTTATCTGGCATATCTTCTGGCATTCTATCTGGCATATCTTCTGGCATTCTAGCTGGCATATCTTCTGCAATCTGTTCTGGCATATCATTCTAGCACTCTATCTGGCATATCTTCTGGCATATCTTCTGGCATTCTATCTGGCAAACATTCTGGCACTTTATCTGGCATACCTATTAATATTGGCATTCTATCTGACATTCTATCTGGCATACCTTCTGGCATTCTATCTGGCATACCTTCTGGCATTCTATCTGGCATATCTTCTGGCATTTTATCTGGCATATCTTCTGACATTCTTTCTGACATATCTTCTGACATTCTTTCCGGCATATCTTCTGACATTCTATCTGACATCTTTTCTGACATTCTTCCCGTTGAGGTCCGGCAATGCCCACTGCGCGGTTGAGGTCCGGCAGTGCCCACTGCGATCTGGAAGTCGCGGTTGAGGTCTGGCAGTGCCCACTGGGATCTGGAGCTCGCGGTTGAGGTCCGGTCCGGCAGTGCCCACTGCGATCTGCAACTCGCAGTTGAGGTCCGGCAGTGCCCACTGGGATCTGGAGCTCGCGGTGGAGGTCCGGCTGTGCCCACTGGGATCTGGACTGCGAGGAGGAGGCGGCGGGAGAGGGGGCGGAGGAGGCGGAGGAGGAGATGAGCTCGCTCTGTTAAAATCTAGCAATCCTCACCTGGCAGGTGGGGAAAATATATAATAATACTGACCCAGCGAGTGTTTAAACTTTTTTGGGGAGGGGAACCCACTGCACTGACTAAGTATATTATAATATGATTATGGTGATAGGCCCCGAAATCTCCTCGCATGCTATCCAGCTGGGACGGCTTCGAAGGAGTCTGTTCATTCTTTTCTTCACCACCCGACCTCATGATAGCTGGGAAAAACATATTTTAGAGGGTTCCAAAGCCTTAATGTTCATAGAAGGATACTGTATTCTATGTACGATTGTGGATTTTTTCATAACAAACAGCATAGAAAGTCTGCAAGGATAGTTGGTGATGTTATGGGTAAATATCACCCACATGGAGACTCGTCATAATTATTTAATATAATAAATGCATATCATGGGAATTCAAAGGGTACCCCAAATACCAAAGTAGTTTGGATATGGTTTGACCCACGGTGTTGCCACAACTGCGGTCTGAGGCTGTGGCAGTTTCGCCTGAACAGCATGAGTCCGCTGTTTGGCTTTCTCCAAGGCCGCTTTGGCCCGGTCGGACATGGTGTCAGGTAAGACTCACCTAGCCCTCAGAGCCTCAAAATGCCACTTAGGCCGACACTTGTAGAATATATGCTGGCCAAAATGGTTTGCTATTATTTGATTTTCTGGAATTCATTGGTGGGGGCTATGCATATCACCCAAATTGATCCAAAATCCATTGTCCATCCTGTGTTTTGCACAAGTATTTTTAATTTTTGGGGCAAACACGATAGCTCTCAATGATCAAAAACGCTATTCCCAACAATCTATAAACTAAGTACATTATCAAGGGACCATATAGACATGAATTTGGTTTTATCGATACCCGAAAATTTCGGAAAATCTAGGCCCAACTTTCACGGGCCTTTCACGCCGTGGGACGGCCTTTCACGCCGTACGAGGGCTTTTTCACGCTAATTCACGCTCATTCACGGTCCACTTTTTCAACGAACATTTTCGGAAAATGAAAAAACACACCAAACCAACCAATCTCAAATGGTTTATCATGCCACCTGATGGCTTTTCGAAGTTAGATTTGTTGAATCATATATGTCACGGTCAGACATAGTCAAAAAGGGGAAATATACCATTGCATCCCTTGAAAGAAATCTGAGAAATCCATTTTTGTTTGCTTTGGTCCACCTGGCCACCACTCTGAATTACAATTTCTTCCCATCGCACCATTGATACACAGTCTAACTGACGAATTAGAGCCAGATTTGGCGTATATCATTTCGAATTTCACGTTTCCTAGAAACGTGAGACAATAATCTACGATGTTCAAGTGCCAGCGTTTGGCTTCCAACAGGGTTCCCGAGATCCAGGCTCCAAAAATTTGAATCCAACCATTCGGGAGAAACTAAAACCCATTGGCCCAACATGGGAAGTGGAAGATAGCATGCATTGTATATATATTATAATATATAGTTGTTACCGGGCCAGACATTTTAGTGTCTACCCCATATGACTTCCCACATTATATAATATACCGACGTAAAAAAATATAGGATATCTGGATGGGATCCCAAGTATGAGCCAGTCATCGGCCCTGGTGAATTTTCTGACACTGGTACTGCAGTGTTCTTAATTAGGGAAATTTGTGGATGGGGCGGTACTGGCCCATCGCTTTTTTGGTCTTCAGCATTTTGCTGATCTCATCAAGGTTCCCACGCTTCCAAATGGTCTTCTGGACGCGGATCTGCGAGGCAAGCAGCAGCACTGGAATGGTTAGTGGGGAGATCAAAATGGGATCAATGGTTGGGGAAGCGATCATGCAAGTGTTATTTTATGACTTCGATCCCCATAGCAAAAGAAATAAGGGTTCAAGAACTTTCTGAACCAAGAATGCAATTCCCTAAATTGTAGTAGTACTGTACTACCTAAGTTTGTCACAAAATGGAAAGATCCCCATGGCCCCGTTTCCGCTTTTGGTTGGGCCATGCCTTGAAGATACTTTTCAAGACTGCTACAGTAACACGTATTCCCAACGCCTTCTTCCTGCGGTTCTGGAATGTCTTGGCCGCTGCATTCACATATGCCTTGAGCCTGAAGGCATGTTTCGCCTGGCAAGGCCGGTGCATAGTATAAATATTTTATAGGGACCTAATTTATATAATCCTGGGGAATGGGAATGCTTATAATGCTGAATCATCAACTGGTCCCCATTCTAGTTTCTAGCCGTTACCTGGTAGGATATGATTCCGGCCTTCAGGGCGAAGTGCATGGCATACAATTTTTCGGCAAAACGAACAGGATACACTTGGGTTTTGCGAAGGTTGGGACCTCCTTGCCTCAGCCACCACAAATATCGTTGCCATAATTCTTTTGAAGGGGATGGGCCCATGTATTGTCTTTCAAAAAATGACATAAAAACTCTCAAGCTTTCGAATCAACCTAAGAAGATGACACTGACTTCCGGCCATCAGGCAGCTGCTTCACAATAGTAATCCCCTTAGACGACAACTTCGCTTTCTCGAACTGGGTCAGCTTCTTCTTGAGTTGGGAAACATATGGCCTTAGCTAGTGGGCTACGCAATATGACTTGAATTTTCTGGATAATGCGGGTGGTAATAATAATTGTCTGGGGTGGCTTCCTCATCAAAGAATTTGAAGTTAAAAACATGATATCAACCAGTGGGCGCTCACTGATGTTCTGTTGCTTCAGGCTGAGCACGCAGCGTCGAAGCAATGGCCATCGAAAGCTTTGGCGAAGGACTTCCCCAGCTTCCCATCCAGCTTGGCCGTTGCCGAGCGGTGCGTCATACACTGGGGGGGTTCCTGAACAACTGCACTGTGGAGATAATATAAATACGGATGGAATCCTATAAATCTTTTTAGGGGCCAGGTTATGGTCTTGAAATCTCCACAATAGTAGTACTAAAACCAGGGCCTGGATCAAATCTACAATATCTTAGAATGTGGATTCGATCATATATATAATTATCATGTACACATGCATGGCATGCATGCATGCTATGATGGATTTGAATATGAAATCATTGGGGCCCCGACAATCTCTGGAAGTAGGAGGCGATGCCGCTAGTTTCCATCAGAGTCCGGAGAAGAATCAATTCAGGAAAATGTCGAACCTGAGAGGAACCTGGCTGTTCCAAAAACCAGTAACATCCTCTGCACGTCAGCACCATCAGGAAGATCACTGTACGAACAGTAATCCTTAGCAAGCCACAGCTGATCTGGGCACCACAAGCGAGATCAGTTTAGGATATAAATTCCCCACCTGCCAGGTGAGGGTTGCTAGATTTTAACAGAGCTCTGCTCCTCCTCCTCCGCCTCCTCCGCCTCCTCACCCGAATAGAATGCCAGATAGAATGCCAGAAAGAATGTCAGAAGATATGCCAGAAAGAATGTCAGAAGATATGTCAGATAGAATGTCAGAAGATATGCCAGATAAAATGCCAGAAGATATGCCAGAAGATATGCCAGATAGAATGCCAGAAGGTATGCCAGATAGAATGTCAGATAGAATGCCA
>Ga0126343_10000651_pt1 | contig 14147 bp, 3 predicted proteins | sample Cyp2metagenome_FD_92531 | JGI IMG/M metagenome (GOLD analysis project Ga0126343, IMG submission 92531) | Coral microbial communities from Lord Howe Island, Old Settlement Bay, Australia - Cyphastrea 2 metagenome | ecosystem: Host-associated > Invertebrates > Cnidaria > Coral ... | reverse complement strand
GAGCTTAATAAATAAACTGATACAGCCATAAGGTGCGTCTGTTCGAAACATTTTGATGAAAGGCCTTTTTCAATACCCAAATGACGGATTTCGCTACCCCTCTCGGGCGGAGCCTCCCCCGTATAGACCATTATAGGGAGTATCCCCGGGGCATTGACTATTCCTACACTCCTCAGTAAATTTGCATGACTCAGTTGACTAGGGATCATCGCAGTTATGTACACAACTTAGGCAGTTGTGAAAATAACTGAAGCCTGAGGAAAAACTCGGGACATTTTCTCAGCTAGTTTATTTTTACAACTGCTCAACTTGTGTACACGAGATACCATGATCTCTCGTGGCTTCAAATCTTTAATTCGTTTTTCGCAGTTGCGTTCAATGTAAAGACATAAGAGATCATCAAAATTGTGGGCACAACTTTCCAGTTGTGAAAATAACTGAAGCCTGAAGAGTATTCAATATAAAATTTATTATGCAAATGCAAGAAATGCAGATCGCTTCACTCGACTAACTGTCATAGGCTGATTTCCCATTTTCCTCAAATATTTCGTTTTTTGACTTATATTTCCGTAATATAGCAAACATAGGTTTTCCGGAAAGTTTGCTTTCATAGATGTCAGAACGAAAGAAACCGAATTTGACATGTAATCCGTTTCAGTTGACTGCATTTGACGCGAGTGTGTTGCGACATGTATATTCAAATTTAAATATGGGTACGGGTGAAATGATCAACGTTTACTCCTGCTAGCATTGTTTCTAATGACCAAAACATACACACAATATTATCACCCAGCAGGAAGCTTGATTTCCTTTCTTTGTTGACTGATTTTCAAGGGTTTACCTTCGCAATACTTCGATCCTGAGCGACATAAACTTGAAATGTCTCTGTTTATAAATACGCTATACTTGTTTACATTGCGGCAGGTTAACAACGTGAGTCACGCCGCCTTCGTAAACATAACATATTCGGTTATAGGGGTTGTATAGGCACAGAATAACCTCTGGACGTTGTCCGCCAGCTCGTACGGACCTGCTGGTGCAAATAATTGATTCTGGTCGTGTGATCAGGTCATTTATGGGCTTTCCCTTACAGTAATAACACTTTGGTCACGTGATAACATACGACACGTGTACCAGCCACTAGCCATTGAAATAAATTTTGCAGCCAAGGCAAGCGCAGCTGTGAAGTTCACTCAGTGTCATTCGCTTGAAAGGTTATCTCAGTTTTCACCTGAATTCGCCGGCAAAGGGGAATTTCGTTCTCTTGTCATCGCGAGGAAGAATTTTGGGTTTCATTTGTGATGGAAAGAATCCGAAATGGTGGGCCGAAAGCAAATGGCTTTGCAATGAAGAAGACGCTAAAGGGAATTGATCAACTGGCGTGGCACAAAATTTCATACAAAGCATTGTACGCTCTTCTCTTCGGTACCCCAGCTTTGGTTCAGTATGGTTTGGGCTTGCCGTTTTGGTGTTATCCGTTAGTCTTCGCTGTACTATTTCTGCCTCTATTCGGAACTTTTATGATGCTTTTCAACCGAATGTGTGTCGCTGAAAACGCCACAAAATCAGTGAATGTCAAACGGTTCATCGAATTCAGTGACCCATGTCTAGCATCAAAATACGCCAACCGGAAGATACCTATGATAGTTCTATACGAAGCCTATGCAGACGGCAAGCTAGACTTCAGGTGCGATGTCTTAGAAGCGCTGGAAAACCGACACCAATTTGCGACTTTTGAACTGACGTTTTATCACGTCAAGTTTTTGCTTTGCAACTTTTTACCCGAAGTGATCTTCCACTCTAAAAATCAAGACGCTGAACAGGTTTGCGATCACTACGACCGAGGCAATGACTTTTATCGTGGATTTCTAGGACCTGTGATGATTTACACTTCAGGAGTATGCAGAGATGAATCCGATACCCTCGAGGAAATGCAAACGAACAAACTCAAAACTGTGGGCGAGAAATGTCAGTTGAAAGAAGGTGAGCGGCATTTAGATATCGGCTGTGGGTGGGGTACCCTAGTCAATTATGCAGCAGAAAATCACGGAACCTACTCAGTAGGCGTTTCCTTAGCCAAGCGGCAAATAGAGTGGGGTGAAGCTGTTGCTTCAGAGAAGAACCTTGGAAGCCATAGTAAGTTCTGGTGCATGGATTACCGCGATATACCAAGCACAAAATTTGATAAAATCACCTGTCTGGAAATGGCGGAGCATGTTGGGGTGAGGAAGTTCCAGTCCTTCTTGGCCCAGGTACGTGACATGCTGGAAGATGATGGGATCTTCTTTCTCCAAATTGCTGGGCTGCGTCGAACCTGGCAGTGGGAAGATTTTATTTGGGGGCTCTTCATGGCAAAGTATATCTTTCCGGGTGCGGACGCCAGCTGTCCTTTGGGTTGGGTTGTCACAGAGCTTGAAAGGGCTGGGTTTGAGATCCACTCAGCAGAAACCATTGGTGTTCACTACTCCCTGACGATCAACCACTGGTATGATAACTGGATGAAGCCAGAAAACCAGGCAGCCATGACGGAGAAGTATGGAAGAATTGTTCGAATCTGGAACATTTTCCTGGCCTGGTCGACGATTATTGCACGTCAAGGCAATTCCACTTGCACTCAGCTGGTATGCCATAAAAATCTTAATGTATATGACCGCTTGAAGTTATTCAAGGTAAAATCAAAGTGAAAGCTGGTTACTCTTGGTAATTTATTATAATTCTAGGTATTCTGCTAAAGGCATCATGCATAAATCTTGAAGAATGAAATGTTTTGGCTATTATTCATGTTTATCACCTGGTCATCAAGTGAATTTTGCAGTCTCAAGGAAGATTTTCCTGAGTCTGTTATAAAACTATTGCTCTAACAGGCCCAGAAATCAGAAAATAGATTGACATTTTCCTTTTAAAATACATTATATTTTTGTGGTCATTGTTCAATCCAAGAATGGCTTATAATTATGGAAAAATATAATTTTAACTGGATTTTCATTCAGAGACTCAACATCAATACATTTTCTATTTTTTTTATGCCAAAACATATAACTGAGGTTGTGAATCGTGTATTTGTTTCTGAAGAAGGCATTAAGATATTTTTACAAGACTACTTGTCATCCATATCATTCATATCTTTCTGCTTGAAAGTCTTTCTCTTTTGTTGCTCAAGATCAAAAGTGAACCTTTCCTGTTTATAATTATACTGAACAGGCTTGGTTCCTTTATGACTGACCATTGGCAGTGATCTTCAGAACTGAAAATTGTTATGTTGTTACTTGCTTAATTTACATTATGTTTATACTCAAAACAGAATAATTTCCTTCATTTTAGCATCTTAAAGTCAAAAGGACAGTAAAACTGTTAGTTGGGTTACTGTCTCTATAGGTCATAGGATTTCTCTATAAAAATTTGAGTAGTAGTGGGATAATTCATACACAACTTAGAAACTGGATGCATAATTTATTTACTTTTGTATACAGTATGTGAAAGTTATTTGGAAAAGCAAAGGGTTGTTTTCTCAAAAGGAGTTGAACCATTTGTCTTATCCAATCCTAAAGTGAATTTTGGGCAAAAATGTGCTAGGTTAAATGAACTGTGGTTGTTTGAACAGCTGTTGTGTATGGCAACATAACCATGATTGAATAGCATCTGCTTTGTTCATAAGCCACTCGCATTATTTTTGAATAATTAATTGTGTCAATGATCTTGGGATAGTTTTTGCCTGATATTTCAAGAATTATCTTATGACATGTTTACTAAAAAGTATTTTTCTCCAAGTAAACCTTGACGTGACTTATTCAAGTGACTTTTGTGGTTAAAAGTACTTTATTTTTAGTTTTCTTACTGTGCATGAGATTTAATTTTAAAAGCCACTCCTTAACATTATTTAAAATGCAATATTATATTGCAGGATTGGCTAAATTTCACTTGAAATTTTGAAAAAGGTTATTTTAAAGATGTGTTCGTCTCTGGAGTGATTCAAGTTTTTAAGTGAGATGATAGTGGTGAGTGGGTTGAGAAGTAATTTTTGATGTTTTCTCTTCAAAGCCAAAACTTATTTAGTTTGGTTTTCTTAAATTCTAAGTGTGTGTGCAGAATGAAAATGTTAGTTTTGTGAGCTTAGAGGTAACAGTAGGCTGAAGGAAGGATCAATGTTCTGAAAATGCTTTTTCTGCCGTACTCTGGGAAGACGATTCGGTAGAGTCAGGAATTAGTGGATAATAATGTTGGATCTAAGAAAGTTTCCTTAGAATGTTTTATTTCAGTAGAAACTGTCCGGTTATGGATTTTTATCATCATATGCTATGCTTTAAACACAAAGTATTCTTGCTGCAGTAAATCCCATTTGGCCATTGATCTTTGCCAAGTTATTATTATTTTGAAAACAGGCTGTGTGAAAGTATAGGCTTAACACTGTAAGCTGCTGCTGATGTAATAAAGAGGCACCTAAAGAGAATTTATGTGATGATACTCAAAATTAACAAATATTTTTCCTTTTTTCTCAACTAAAAGAAATAAATAACATATTTGCTGTTACCGTCAAGTTAGAGAAACACTAGTTGACTAACTAGCCTGTGGCTTGTGTTTCCAGATCAATTCTTGCTTTTCCAAACCTTTACTTGTGTTTATATATAATGAGATAGGAACACTAAATACCCTTCTGTTTCTTAATAGCTAGCTGCAAGCTGTAGTATTTATTCTGTGCAGTCAGTAGTTTAAATGAGTTAATTAGGTGATCAGCTGGCGTGCAACAAAAAAGTGTTTTCTTGACATCGGAAATTTGTATGTTAATTTTAGTGGCGTTGTGTTTCTTAAATGGTCAAGACGGAATTCACCAGAAGTTCAAGTTACAAGTGGACAAAAACTTTGTACCAATATTATTTACATCATATTGCAAACTTCAGTAGAACTGTTTTGCAGTCAAACCAACTGAAGTGTACCCCTCGATTATTTGAGTTTTGAACCTTCTAGTCATTTCAAGGATGCAATAATGAATTCTTCAATTGAACATTGAACTCGGTAGTCATTTCAAAAACCAATATTAAATTGATTTTTTTTTAAATTAAACCCATTAGCCATATCCTTGGAAGACTAGTACATGCTCTATTTTCTAATAATCAATTCATTATTGCATTCTTGAAACGACTAGCAGGTTCAATATTCAAATAATCAATTCATTAATGCAACTTGAGGGATACGCTTCACTCGGTTTGACTATAAACATCTTCTAAAAATAAAAACATTTCTAGCAACGTCACATGTCTTAAACAAATGTTGAACTTCACTTAACTTGAAAGTACTAAAGAAATGAAACTGATATTTCATCTGTGTTTGCACAATTTCTCTGAACTTTGAAATTCATTTTCTCTCATTCTAAGGGAAATTTATTTTGGTGTAAAAGACTGAAAATTATTCTGGTACCAAATTTTTGTCCACTAATAACTGAAATTGCTTGATTATCTATCAGATTCTGCTTAATTATATCATTTAGCATCTAACTCTGAGTTGAATATTTTACTGATGCACTGAAAACAAATTTGCATTGACTCAATCTGTTGAATTTTTTTGTTTGGTGAAGCGTTAGTTAAAGTCTGTTGATTGATCATAAGCTATTTTCAGTGGGCATGAGTGCTAAAGGTATGAGGTTAAAACTGTGGTATTTGTTGTCATAAAAAAATATTTTTAACATTTTGGTGTGGTTTTTAGGATGGTGACAAGGTTCAATCCTGTGCTCTGTTAGTGTTTCAATACTGTACAAAACTGTCATTTGGCCTGTGAGACATTATGCTAATCACATTGCAGAACAAGCACTCAGCAGTCCAGCTATAGCAAGGCTGGTATGCTGTTTATTCTATGCATTACAACCAATCAAATGTCATTGTCAACAGGTTACATTTTGTTTTACTTTCAAGTACCTTGTGCTACAGCTGCGAAGGTGTCCAGTTGTTTTATCACTAACAACCTGCTTGGAATAAACTGCAGTGCACTATTTGAGAACACCTTTCTCTGTTTATGCATTCGCAAAAACTAAAAGCTCTGTGTATATTGACAAATCGAGACACGGTAGCTTTTTTTTTTTGTTACGTTTTGGTACTATTTAAAGGTCTTTAGTTACCCTACTGTAGTAGTGTGGGGAAGGGAGCACTGGTTGTCCCACCCATATCCTAGCACATACAATGTATTTGTTTACAATTGGTGTTTATTCTGCAATGTGATTGAAAGGCTCTTAATAAAACCAGTGGGAGTAAGAATCACTCCTTACTTACGAACCCAAGATATCTCTTAGTTAGATCTCGAGGTACAAAAAGTGCAAACAGCTGGACTGGAGGATGCAATTTTTGCTGGCAAGAATTGTTTCCTGTTTTTTGCACATGTCACGAGTTCAGTGCGACCTTAAAATAAGAATGTTGGGTTTTTAAGGGGTAGTTTCATAGTAAATGATTCATCTAGCTGTATACTATGTAGATAATCTCTCATGGATTATTATTCAGTTACCTTCATTCATATTTTACCTGCGATGATACTGTAATGTTTTTATTTGCTAACAAATACTTTCCAAACGTTTGCGTTTAATTGTGTATTTTTGAAGACAAATTGCATGTCATCCGGGTAATATTTAAGTTAGGTACAAACAGCAGTTAAAGGGCCCTAGTCAGCCACACCTTTGTTTTTGTTTACATATGAGAATTTGGCTATTACATTTTATTCGGAGCGTGTCGAAACGAAGGAAATCACTTTCAAACTACTAAAAATAATCAAACATACCTTCAGGAACACGACTTACAGAAAAACTACATTATTACGGTTCAGCAAGCAATGTGAATAATGTCGATGGCATCGAAAATGGCAGAGGCTGACTAGGGCCCTTTAAGTAATATACTTTCTCAGTTAACATTCCCCTGAAAGATGTCTCAGGTCTAGTCCAGAAATATAAAGTTCAAGCCACTAGACAAGAGAGTACTGTTGTACTTCAGAGTATGAAAGGCAGGTACATAGCAGGCCTCACTGGTATGCATCATGATCAGGGAAAAGTTCACTCCTGGCACAGCTTTCTTAATATCCTGACTAGATTGTTAGCAGAGGGCGAGACATTGTGTTTTTTGGCATGAACCTATGACATTCTCGGGGACTAGACACTGAGCATATTTTAGTTGTTTGTTAATAGTTTTGTTTGTTTACACGGTAATAATTAAGGGGGATAATGTGGAATTGCTTAACCATCAATGAAGTGTGATTAATATCTAAAATATCTGTACCATTTTGTAACAAATTTCAATCAGTAGCAAGGTCAGGAGTATGATGGACCTAGATTTGAATCGAGATTCTCCCAAAGTGAATTCTAAAATAAATTTGAGGAATTGTAAGGAGAATTGGGGCTTATGAGGGGGTTGCATTGAATATTTATTTTATTGATACTTGAATTTAAAATAACTGTGCAATATTTTACATTTATTTACTGTTGCGCTTATTTAGCTACATCATGAATTGAACAGTTATTTAATCATGATTTTAACTTTTTATTTACCCTGGGTATTTTAATTGCAATAAATTTCTGGTGTGAAAAGATGTGTAGTCTGTAATAAATTTAAATTCCAGTCCAACTGTAAGGTCTGCATGTGCTACTTTGCGCTGAAGAGTAGAATGCTAAATAGTCGTTTGCTTTTTGGCAAAGTGCTGCAGGTGTGGTCTCTCCAAATTTAACTGCTATAAGAGGAGATTTTTAGAGACGTTAATAATTAGAGCGCTTTGCACTCCAGTCATGCTCCAGTGGTTTCCCATCCGTACAAATTGTAATTTGGAAGTTTTCAAACTGTCGCAAAATCTTCCGTTTTGGCTCCATACAAAGCCTTTTCATCTTTGCAATATTCAGGTTGTCATAAAATCTAAATCTTGCATGCCACTGGTCATTTCTGAAATTTATATAGCTGCAGCTACAATAGAAGAAAAACTATGAGTCACGTGACCAACTTATCATAGTAAATGGTTTGAACCCAAGAGTATCAGTAGTTCGTCTGTTGATTGTCTGGGTGAGGGTAGTTTAGCCTGTGTAGCAAGTGTTCCCGTATGAAGCGAGAGCAATCGCTGCGCAAAGGAGTCATTTGGGCCGCGCGAAAAATGGGAAGAGAGCAAAAAAGTGGAAGGAAGGGGGTGGGGGAGAGGAAAGAAGGGATAGGATTTTGAATTAACAACAGATCGATTCGCCCGCGCCACAAGTAGGATTTCAGCTGACGCGATTTGAATTAACAACAGATCTATTTGTGCTTCAATTGAACGGTGAATTCAACTGGAAATACGGTCAAATAGGACTCCTCTGCTCCCTGTGTTTCCCTGTGACGTTTGTAGTGCTCACTGTCGATCAATTTGTTGGGCGCGATGCTGGCCCACTTTGAGAACACTCATTAAACTTTTACTGAACACATTGGCTTTTAATATCTTTGAATTCCCAAATGCTACATTATAGGCAACTTATTGAAGCATTCCAACACAATGCAACAGCAGCCACATGCACACGTTCTGGAGCTATTTTTTCAACAAACTTCTGTTCCCGTCACCCGCGCGCGCAAAAAGAAGCAATAACAACTCTTCTCTTCTTTTATGAACTGAATCCAAATATCAAATATTTTGAGGAAACCCTGAGCCACACTAAGTTTTTTGATACTTTCAAAGCAGGCTTTCTCCCAAACGAGAATCTGTTCTGCAGCTTACTCTACAGTTTTTACCCTTATTAGACTGGCTAAGAAGTTATTCATGTAACTCTGTCAAGCCGGTAACCCTGTGACGTGTATCCACAGGGTGGGGACTTTGATCATTTGATCTTTCAATTACAAATAACAGAAAAGAAATGAAACATTTGTTACTAAATAAATACTTTTGAAAACTTTTTTTTCCCAGGGTTGGGAGCGAGTTTGATTCTTTTAAAGAAAATTCCCACCCTATGCCCGACCCTCCCCGTCCTCGGGTATGACATTGATAAGCACATGAGGTGAACCAAGATAAAGATGGCAGAAGCCTCAATATCATCAGGGAGAGCATTGAGGCAAGGAACAAAATGATTGAATTTGAAATCCATGCAACTTTAAGACATTCCAACTCCCGGTTCCAACCGTCCCCATTTAGTCGGGATGCCTTGCCAGTTTATAATCATAAAAGTATCAAAACTAGGAATAAACGTTACAATTCTTGAGCGTTTTTAGCCATCTGTCCAACTGAAATGCAACGAAGGGTATTTTAGGGCGGGACATAAGGCATAATCCTAGACACGACTCGGAGCCGAATGATATCAACTGTGACCCTTTTATCTGATGGGGTTGGAATCTCCACATCTTTAAAATTAACCTTGAATTATCTTGGGAAAGGGATAAGTAGCAGGAATCAGCAATCACAAGAACACATTCATAGATAAGAGTATTCTATCCTATTTGCAATTGATGTATTTACGTGTTGTAACATTGTTGAATTACAATAAAAGATACCACCAACAATCAGTCGTGGTAATTTAACGACCCAAAAAATCAACTACGAAGCTCATTTCTTGCTTGATTCTTGTTCTGGAGTCAATCAGACACTATTTCAACAGCCACCACAATAAGTACTTGCAGTCTAACTGCACTGTACTCAGCATGGTGACTAATAATTTTAGACTGTTGAGTCAAGTTTATATGGACAGAATATGTCCACGCTAGCGAGATGCTCACATGGTCGCATTAAGAAAAAATGCACCAGCAAAGCACTGTCAATACAAAGATTCAGGGGTTTCAATGACGTTTTCAGCAGAAGGAAATTGGTCTTTGCAGGAAGGCAAAACATTTGAATTAACCTTCTTATTATGAAAAACTTTTCCCTATATAGCCAAACAAGGCGGGCAAAATCGAACTTGCAGCCGGTCATTTTGCCTGATTACCTGGCCCTGAAACACTAGACAATATCATAATGTGTCTGCATGATGATATGGAAGTGGGTGTTTGTTCAAAACGATTTGTTTGGATCTTGAAATAGAACTTTAATCTATTTATAGCTATTTAGTATAAGTATGTCACAAAAGTCAAGCCATCTTCAACTACGTAATTAACCAGTGCAAAGATCAGAGTACGTATTTTAATTAAAAAGGGCTAGTCATTACCTGGTCATACTCTTTTGGTGATTCTAAATAACGGTTTCAAATGATTGAAAATTAGAAAACACACAGAATGTCATATAGGAATGCTATTAGTTTTTGCTACTCCAATCAATTAACTTTAAACTCATTTACCATGTGTAGCTCAGGGGAACAGAACCTTGGGAAATATGCAAAAAGATTAAAGGATGCAGAAGCAGAACGGATCAATTACCAAAATTAATAAACACTGCATTCTAATGTGCAGTACGATTTCACAAATCATATCTTTGTCAAAAGAAATCAAGTGTACATAGCTTTCAAATCAGGATAATAAGGTCTCATTATCCTTTGTTAATGTTATTGTGTTTTCACTATTGAATAAACTTTTTCAAAATCATCAATTTGGAACCCACATGTAAAGAACTCAAGTAAGATCTTGGATAAGATTAAAAAAATACTCAAGGGGTGGAGGGTAGGGCAGAAGATGCACCCTGGCCCACATATCCTATTTCCTAAGTAGTGTTGTCAGTCAAGACGGGCACTTCTATCTTTTCCTTTCAATGGTCTAGCTGGAAAGACAATGAGGAGGGGTGGGGGAAGGGGGGATATTTTGCTGACATCCAGTCATTAGAGCTGAGGCAGACCTCTAACAGTCATGACGGACTCCACTTGTCACCCTGGTGACAGCTTAGCTCAACCAGGGGTCAAAAAATCATGTGACGGACTGAAATCCCACAACTTCACAGTTTTGTCATATGACCCTGAGACTATGTTGTAGTCATTGAACTGTAGACATGTCACGCCATCTGTGTGACAGCGTAGAGTCAGCAAACGCTGCCCACTTTCCAAGCTCCACATCTGTTTGAAATTAATAGCAAAAAGACAATTAGGGATTAAGCTCACTCTCAAACTATACTTTCACAACTTTATTAACTAGGCTGTTCAGCTGTGGAGAGCAGAAGAGTTCAAATACTTCTTTTCAGGATTTATCTTTGGAACTCTTCAAGTCCAATAATATAGTGCATGATATCTCATCGTCTTCATGAAAAATATGTCAGATTACTGTTGCTAAGACTGTTCTCGCTGAATCTCCTACCCTCTGATAATCTTTGTAATAAATTATAATAGCTAGCAATCACCCTTCCACCACATTATGGTTATAAAAATTAGTCAGCAGACATGGTTATTTGTCAACCGAAGAAGTTGCCTGCTAGTCTATTGTCTCTCAGCAATGATGAAAGTCTAACGTATTGGAAGTAAGCTTACTTGAATTAATCTTTTAGGCTTTGTTATACACATAGATGGGGGAGAGGTGGAAACACAGGTTTATAAAGGAGTAGAAACTCTATGGGAAAGGGTAGCAAGTTAGATTTTTACGATGTTGGGGGCAAGAAAGAAGGTAAAGCAGTGCTGGGCTCTAAAAGCAACCAGGTGCTGCTGCCAACTAACTTTTGCCTTTTGGTCACTGGAAAAACTTACTTTCTTTCATATAAACTTAAGTGGTGGTTGTCACCCAGGATTTCATAGTGAGAAACCTTTGCTCTTCTATTCCTAGTTTTTTACATCACAGCCTTGAAAATGTGGGAAATGTTCTCAACATTGCATCATATATTTTAAAATAGACAAACTGCCAAGAGGAAGGAAACTCTAAGAGAGAGGCAGGCACTAGAAATGAAACATGTGATGTGACAATTTCTGACCCTTACTGTCCCACTGTAATCTAACCTTGAGTGTCTTGTCATCCCCAGCACTCACTATTCTCCAGCTGTCTGTCTGCAGACATCTGACAAGTGAACACAAACATACTTAATAAGAAATGAGATACCGAAGTAGAGTTATGTCTTTAGCAGTCACAAGCTTCTTTCTCAAGTGAATGTGGTGTGAATCTATTTGTCAGGTGAGCTCGGGGACCAAGTCACATGTATGCCAATACAAGGTCCCCTGTATAGCGCTGGAAGTTCAAATCCATGGTCTAGATTGCGTGTCGAGAACTGGTACCGCATTTCCAAGGCCTCATGAATACTCCTTCTGAAGTTGATTCCTTCTCTAGCTATCACAGCCACATTACTCTCACCTATCTTGTGGACTGTGTCCCTAAGGTGTTCTCCAATGAAAGAAAGTGTAGATCTTACATTGAAGTACTTTTAGAATGTTCCCTCGACAGGGTAAGGGACGGGCAGTTTCTCAAATATAGATCTTTTTACAACTGACAAGCTCTAATTTATAGATGACACCATACAAACATACTTGCATTTTCTTTTGTTTCACATCCATTTCCCTAGTCAGAACGGTATGGCAAATACCACAATAAACAAGTGCAAGCTAAAAATATGGTATTTACTTACCTGATGACCCCTGTATGACCCTCAGATCTGATCCAATCTAATGTACCAATGCACTGAAATAAATCATAAATATTGCATTTGCTTAATTGACTGGCAATTGAGCAACCTGACTGGTTTATTTCAGTTATTGACTTTCTACCCTGTCTTAATCGTGAAATAGAGAGAAATTATTAGATAATAAGACCATTATACCATTGGATTGGGAGCAGGCAGGCAGCAGGCAGTACAAACTAGGGATGTGATGGGTAAAAGAGAGACAGAAATCATGCATGCCAATGTGACGTCCACTGAAAGAGCTCATTGCTCTGGCAAGAGCTAAAACAGTGTGCGGAGAGCTTGTTGAAACACAAATCAGTGGCATGTTGGTCTGTACTTACCTTTCCATTCAATAGATCCCAAAATTTCAGATTATGATCCAGTGAACCGCTGATGACTTTTCTGCTGTCAAATGTTAAATTCAAACACGTGACAGCGTCATGATGGCCCGTCAGTGTCATCAGACATGATCCCTCCATCAGACTCCACACCTGTTATGCACAATAACAACATAAATAAGAGCTTGTTCAAAAGTTTTGTCATCAATTTAACAAACTGACGCCAGTTTTCCGCGCTTCTATCCTGTTATATATCATAAACTTCATCATGACATTGTCAAAGTAGCAGTACATGATGAGCTGATAAACGAGTGGATCTTCACACCACTTTGCCAGTTACACAACAAAATTCATGATCTATAATAACAAACTGACACCAGTTTTCTATGCTTCTGTCCTGTTATATATCATAAATTTCATCATGACATTGTCAAAGTAGCAGTCCATGATGAGCTGATAAACCAGTGGATCTTCAGACAACTTTGCCAATAATACAACAAAATTCATGATCTATAGTAACAGGACAAACACAGGGAAAACTGACATCAATTTGCTTTTTTCACCAGGACAAAAAGGCAGAAGGGTCAAAATTATGAATTCATTTGTCTGTATGCTTATTGCAATAAAAATTAGCCAGTGAGTGAGCAAGAATTTCTGCAGGTAGTGTCAAAAAATGGAATTTTTCCCACACAACATCACATAACTATTGAGATGAGGAATCAATGTACAATTAGACCTGTCAGTAATCTGATACAAATACATGTAGCTTGCTACCAATTTTTGTACTCATTATCATTTAGTGTCATGTTATCTCACTCTGGTTACCTTAATAGTCTTGTCATATGACCCAGAGACAATTTTTCTATCATCAAACTGAACACACAGGACAGCAGCATTATGGCCCCTAAATAATTAAGCAATAATTGAAAAAATTAATCTATAAGATAGTGTCCAATAATATCCATACCCCTCCCACAAGTTTTCAAATTTTGACCCCTACCCCCGCCCCCTCACTCCTCTGGAAATTATGGTTTAGTGACATACTTTCTTTTAAAATCTGGGTTGTTTAAAGCCCTCCTTCCGCTTTGAATTTCCATTCACCTTTGCTAAGGCGGGTATGGATATTTTCTGGTACTGTACATTTATATTTTAAATCATGACATAAAAACAATATTAACATAGATCTTCTTGATCTGAACAACTTACAACACCATCAAATGACAAACACTGTTCACTTGACTTTACTCAGGTTGTCAAAACTCAATCAGCAACAACAGTTTTTGTCAGAACAACCCTCACCAAAACCATAACACAATAGAAATAGTTATAGTGTATAGTTAT
>Ga0126343_10000650_pt1 | contig 14150 bp, 6 predicted proteins | sample Cyp2metagenome_FD_92531 | JGI IMG/M metagenome (GOLD analysis project Ga0126343, IMG submission 92531) | Coral microbial communities from Lord Howe Island, Old Settlement Bay, Australia - Cyphastrea 2 metagenome | ecosystem: Host-associated > Invertebrates > Cnidaria > Coral ... | reverse complement strand
CCCCCCCCAAAAAAAAAAATGAACTGTATTATGGGATCGGTGAAAAAAGCGAATTGCATTATTTTCTATTGGTATTTAACTTCGAGTTCTAGACTATCTTCGAGCTCCAAAACTCTCAAAAATTAAAAAGAAGGAAAATTTCTTTAACACTGTCGACTTCGTACATTCTTTGTAAACTTCTTTAAATTGGATGAAAGAATCTGGTCGTGTCTGCCGTTCAGTAGGTGTTTTAATCTTTCGGCTTTCTTATAAATATATTTAGCCCATTTATTGTTATTGTTATTTTCTAATCAATATTTTGAGGTCTCGTGCCATTTTGTGTCTCCTAAAATAGCATGCCCGGGTCACCTGTACAGACAAACAGACTCTGTGCTAATGATCATCAATTAGCGAACATATTAACTTCCTAAATTAGCAGAAAATTAAGGATTACACAAGTCGTAAACTTCTCACCTTCATCGAATCCTCGGACGTATGAAACGGTGATCCCTAACATAAACAGCGCCTGAAAAGAGATGAATCCTTTTAAGCGTACACGAAAACTCGAGTGGCCAAGTTGCTCGCATAGTGAGGTGTTAAAGAATCGGTCATGTTATTGTTAGTTATCCTGGTCACGTGCAAAATTACTTTTAAATCGAAGGAAACCTGAAAACGGTAGTTAAGTATGATAGCAAAAAACATCAAAAAAGACAATAATAACCCATAAAGGAACAAGGATGACCAAGGATAGAGAAGATTAAAACGGACTGCAAACGACGAGCTTGAAAACTTTGGCTAAAGTTTTCAAGATCACAAGCCGTGACGTAACTCACTCATTGCGTAGACAGGCTCCCAGCTCCTCTGCGCGAAAAGAAATATCATGAGAAAACAGCGAAGCAAAGTTCCTAATTGTTGATGACTCCTCTCATTATAGCAGAAAGAAGCATATTGAAAACAATACGCAATATCTTGTGTAGTGTTAATTATATCGAGAGTGATTTCATTACCTGTTTTTTATGAAATCTCAGCAAAGAGCAAATTCCTCAAATGTTCCAAACCTTACTGCTAGACTGATGAAAGTACTCGATCATAAATAGTCAGCTACTGTTACGTTTTTTTTTTTGCTGATGTTTGTTCCTTTTATTGGAAATTCGATCAGCTGCGCTTGCATTTTTATGTTCATAATATTGGAGATTTTTTTTTTTTGGTGCTGTGCGGCGGTAAATAATTTGGGTAACTACCTGCGGTAAAAGACTTGACACAATCGAGGGAAAAAAATCATGTTCAAGAATCTCTGATCAAGTTTGAAAAAGTGCAGCTTACCCGGTCAAAAGAGCCGCTGTCTTAGAGCTAAAGGAATTGTGTTCCAATATTGTGAAAATACAGACGCCCATCACGAAAGCCTTATCGGGCAGTACGGAAGCGGGATTATAGACAGATAAGGTTGCTTAAAAGATTAAATAGAAATCTTTGCCCCAAGAGTCGTTTAAAACTGGGATAAGACCAGTACATAAAGATAATGTTCGATAGATAACTTACATATCCAAAAAATGATAAAACGTTTTCAGAAAAGGAGGAAAATGTAAAGTATTTCAAGCGAGTTACAATGAGATTTTCTATGTATAATGCAATTATTTTTGCCTTCTGAGAGAATGGCGGCTCTTAACTACGACAGAGGATAAGAAACGAAAAAGCTGATTACACTGAAAAATCCAATATCTATTTATAATAGGTTTTAATTTTAAGTGCCTGGTCAAATGATAACAATCAAATAACAGAAAAGAAAAAAATATTACAAAATTCAAAAAATAAAACCACTATGTAACTGAAAAGGTTGTTTAATTTCATTCATAAGTAAAATACTCTCTTATAAAGTGTGCAACTGCTTTTATTTTAAGTTGGAGATATAAATGAATTCTCCCTCTTTGATTTTTTTTGTCACTTGCTATAGATTAGATTTGCAAATGAGGCATCACTTAGATAAATAGCTCTTTGTTCCTCGACCCTTGTGCACTCAAAACTATTATTGTCTGGTAAAGACAAAAAAACCTAATCGATGTTGGAAATCTACCCTGAAAGACCTGAGAATGTTCACCGCGTTAGAAAAGTTTATCTTGATTGACCTACTGGCTGCACATACAATCTACTTTATCCTCTTAAACCTGATGGAATTTCCACGACAACGTACCCTTATATCGATATATCCCTCATATCCGTTATATCGATCGTGCAACATACATTTGTCGATTTCATTTTTAAAAGAATATACAAATGATTAATCATGGTCTAATGGCCACTTATGACAAGTATTATTTTGTAAACAGACTCTCTTCTTTCAGAATATGTAACAAGCTCATCGTCGATCGAATTTCCTGTCACCTCCCGTGCAATTCTAAGACAGGAAATGGTAAAGCTAAATTGGTATTTCCTTCTTATGTATTTGATCTGAAAACGCCAAATGACCTTTATGAGTTGCAACTGTTGCCAACACGTGTAAACCAGAACTTAAGCTGCTGTCTTAGATCTACTGTTTACACAGGCGCTTCACTTAAGAGCCGGGCTTAAGAGTTTGTCCACTCTACGTCCAGTTCCTACAAATTTTGCATTCTTTTGTTTAACTTGCACATGTGGAAACTCGGTAATATTGAAAGGACTTTCATATTTCTATGCCAACCCATAGTTTACATGTCTCAATAATCTTGTCATTGTTATCAATCATTAAAGTCTTTATATTAGAAACCAAACGCTGCGAAATCCGTTTTCTAAGCTTGTTTATTCAATAGCAATGTCCTGTGAACATACCATTGCTAATTTTCCTTCTAACACTACAAACTTATAACGCTAGAACATTTCCTATTTCGCACGAAAATAAACCGAATTGAAAATGTGTTTTATCCATCTCAAGATTTATTGTGATTGATAACTTTAAGTGAGGTGTTTAGGCTGAGCTCAGAGTTAATCGATTATTCAAATCATGATTAGAGTTATCTGTTATTTACACAACCTACGAACAAGTATCAATACTTCATCAAGTTTAAGGTGAAATTTGCAAATTATAGGAAAGGATATGTGTTTTCATTTCGATGAGTTCTTGGTCACGCATGCAACGGCTGGTAATTAATCGGTTGCAAAAATGTCGATAACAATATTTCCATATTATCAAATTAGTCGAAATCAATCAACGACAAGGATTGTTTGGCCGCAAACGCCGCGACTACAGAATTAATTTATCACTTGCCAATTGATTTTAGTAAAATCAAGTCTGCCTATAAATTGGCAAAAATAATATGTGAAGATCCACCCACTGTCTGGGAATTGGGTCTTTAGATTGTATCTTTAGAAGTGTTTCCTTTGTTACATAATTCTAGACAGACACGTCATTTATTTTGACTTGATCAGTTTGTAAAAATCTGTATTTGTTTATCCTAGGAAGTAGAAATAACAATAACTTTGTACTCTGTACCAGCAATAATCGGTCTGAGGATCTCGACTGCAGACCTCCACGTACCAAGTACGTTGTTAATATTTTCTGGTATTTTGTCACAGAACGAGACAGTAACTTAAATACAATGTTCATCAAATTCGTATATCGGACCCTGCTATGCTTTCGCTCTTTCTCATAAAACAAAAATCATAAAACAAAGAGGTGAGTTTGCGTTTAAGATATCAATCAGCCATTGGCCATGTAGCTGGTGGGGGTCAGGCATGTTTTAATGACTTGTTTATCATGCAGATTATATACTTCTACACGTAAACTTCCCATTGAGCTATGAGTTAGTTGTAGTGTTGTGAAAACAGTCATAAAGCTCTTAAGTTTACCATCAGATGAGAAAATATTTCAAATGCTTGCCTGTGCATCTAAATGACATGAATTCACGCTAGGAAGCGACAGTTTAAGATTTAGTAAGAATGTGGCATCCCAGGGAATCGACCCGGGGGAATCGAACGCTGTCAGAGTAGTAATTCGTTTCACTCTTTAGGAATGAAGTGAACAAGCTGAACAAGGGGATTATAAACGTTTGATCTCGAGCATGAATTGGAATAAAAAACGCTCAAGAGGCATTTTTTGGAACTTATAGCGAACGATACTTCGTGACGACCATAAAAGAACTATTTTACTTTCCCCACAGAACAGGGCGCGACTTGTGATCGTTCCAAGTCATACAACACAGATAAAACTGCAAAATACGATCACTTACCCAATGCATTTCTTTCTCGTACGTCGCTTGTTGTTAACAGGTCTTCTCCCACCAACTGAGCAGTACACAAAGCCGTCTTAATCTTTCACTGAGTGTGCTTTCAAATGTCTTAGCGTGAACTATCTCATCGCTTTATCAGCTGGGTCTGTTACATGATCCCCTCCTATTGGGAGAATGAGGCCCAGGGCACAGGAGCCATGTCTGCACTTCTTCAATACATACGTTCAACCTCCAAATCAACTTATCAAGAACTTTACGTGATGTCCTACATAAGCTTCATTACTTGCTCCATTCCACAGGGAATTGTGCGAGTTATTGGGAGGTCGTTTATAATAACATAAAAACACGTCTCGTGTTTCGTTAGTGGTGCGGTTTTGCTAAATACCTCTCAAAAAGTCGTTTGCATAAATACCTTATGACGTTTTCTCTAATCGTGAATTATCGACAACATACGTGCCATAAAGATAAAGGTTTTGATAGAAAATATTTGCAAAGCTGAATACTTCGGAAATCTATTATCTCTTTCACCTATCAATCTGATGTTGCAAATATGTTTACAAACTTGTCTAGAGGGTATTAATGCCTATTTAATCGTTCGGGAATTTTTGTTGTATTGTTCATATCGCTTAATTGACAACATCATGTGGTGGAAACAGAAACATTACTTTGTAAAAAAAACATAGTGAGGTGAAAATTATTTCAAATGTGAAAAAACATTGCGTGCCGGTCGTTGCAGATATCTTCCGAACATTTGGACGATTTGACAATCCATCTGCAAACTGCCCAAATCATCTCTCCACACATGACAGACTCTCTTGAAAACATTTTGGGGTGTGGGAAATTTCAACTATTTATATTTCAGATTGCACTTGACTTCTAAATGCAAACAAATGCCTTAATTTACCCACCACAGAACACTGTCAGCTACAAAAAATATCTTTAAACAAAAAAGTTGAAACGGGGACAAATTCGGCTCGGTCAACATTCTTCGGCCCTTTAGAGTAATTGAACACGCTGTTTGAATCTTTCGTCGAGTGCAATTTAGTCAAGGTGGTCAGGTGTGGTGGAATGAACCGTGGGAACAACAAAGCTAAATTGTTTGCCATAAAAACTGACGAGTGATTTTCATGCTTTCTGCCAGAAATTGAGTCTAAAAGGGAGATGAAATAATGATTGCGGACTTGCGCCTGATTTAATTGTAGACGAGGTCAACAACGAATAAGTACGGTCTGTGTTGAGTAGACGAAACGTAATCCAAAGCCACGCGTGCATATTTCGCGCTCTTTTTCAGTCGTGTTCAGTTGGAATTGAACTGGGAGCTCAGTACATGAGCGGTAAGCGCTGCGAAAAAAAATTGAATCGACGGGATATATCACAACTTAGTGATTTCATCGCAGTGTTAGATGTTGGATTTAAGCTTTAATTAGGAAAAACATTCTTCCTAATTATTTTGCACATGCGGGCGATAGTCTTCGCATCCCAATTATTCAGAATTATTTCACCCAGGAATCTTTGGCGTTTAAAGGCTCCTGACTTACTCCTCTTATTTGGAAGCTAAATAAATGACATCCCCATCTTAAGCTTGTTGAAAGGTCAAAAAAACATTTTTGTTTAGAGATTTGTCTCAACAAGGAATTACATGCTCGCGTTTAGCATTTTTCTTTGTTATAAACGTTAACACAGGTCTGGTTATTCGTGTTTAAAATTTACTGAAGTTTTTAGTTCAGCTGTGGCTCGACAATTAAATATTGTAAAGTCCTTCACTCATTTATTCATCCATCGGGCTATTCATTAAGGCATGTCTAATAACTGTATTGCTTCCGCACAACATAATCCAAAATGACCACGTGGAAGACTACGAAAACCGCACTGGAGTTAGTAAATTGATATCTAAACGGTCCTATACATTAGGTCAGTCAGTCAGCCAGTCAGCCAGTCAGCCAGTCAGTGTATCGGTTAGTCAGTCAAACAGTCAGCAGTGAGTTGGTCAGTCATTCCTTCAATGCTGTGGTAGCGGTAAAACGTTAACTTTAAGTGCGGAGATGAATCCAATTAAAAGAGAATTCATTGGAATGTCTTGTATAAAGGAGACCCAATTTCAGCTAATTTCTTATTATTGTAAGATTCAGCTATTGCTGCAATTTACGCCCTCTCAACTACTCACGAAACAATGAACGGTAAGATCCTCATAATGGACGTTACTGGGTCAACGAAATTCCTCAGCTTTTTATACAAGAGCAAGTTCGTTTTTTAACTACAGGGAAATTCTTTAATTGTTCAAGTTCTGTAAAAATAATAATCTTCACCTTATATGTTGTTGTTTTAATCCTTACAAACGGCAGGTCACTCAGAGTCTGAGCATCAAGTACTTCGACATTATAGATATCCGAGGACTTTAAGCTGTGTCCAGGACACACATTTAATGTAAAGGTTCAGTTTAACTAATTAAATATCAGTGGGCATTGCTTCCAGGAGGGCTCCTCACAATCAAATACAACAACTACTCATGGAAGACTGTGCAAACTGAGATTAATACATTATCATACCATGTGGAATATAATTGCTTTACCAGGTATGTCGTTCTTTACGGCCGAATGAGCGAAAATTAGAGTGACTCTCACTGACTTGTCAAGCGTTCTCAACGTCCTCTGCTGAACTGAATGCTAATGATACTAGTCAAACAGAAAATGCTCTCATGTGACCAGGCAGCAGCAAGTACTCTCAGCTCATGCGCGATGATGAAATAGAATCGGTGGAGTCAGTTCGGAAACCCTCCTTCCACAACATTCTAACAGTATAGATTTATAAGATTTTTATCTCACTTTAAATTTATCTTGCTACCATCTGTTTTTTTTTTCCTTTGAGTGATAAAGATCAGTGTTCTGCTTAATCCCGATTTTGTTTATGAAAACAGACAGAACAAGTTTTCAAACAGAGATAGCTGACTGGCCAGTTTCCTACAGCCGTACAGTGCCTTCCGTTTTCGGTTACTAGTTTTCGCTTAATTCGGTTTTGTTTCCCGACGGATCACAAGACGATCCTTGGGAGAAGAGGACTGAGAAAGGAAGTCTCTTGTTCCAAAGGAAAAAAGTCGACTTCTAGGCTATTCACAGAAATCTATCTGCGATGGTTATTTAAGTCATACAACGAATTATTTGTTCGGTCGTTGAATAACCAGAAACTACACAAGGACCTCTTGAAAAGGAATCACCACATAACGTTTCAGATCATCCCATCGAGTCGTTTGTAATTCTTTCGGTTGACTTCAAATAGCGCAAAAAGTGATCACATCACTGATCGCATCACTACGCCATTAATTGCCATTAATGTTTTCCTTAAAAAAACTATTTGATTTTCGCGGCCACTCCAGTTCAGCTTATCCTAAGTTGTATGTCAGCCGCGTTAGGAAACAGCTTGTCTTTTCCCTGGCACATATTCCTTCGTTTGTCAATTGATTTTCTTTACCGAGGTTTTTTTCTCGCATTCAAATTGTCGTGCTTAGACAAAAGTAAATTTCCCTGATGATTTCATAAGCATAGTACTGATTAGTAATGCGGAGTGCTTCATAGTCATCAATCTGTCTAGTAATTCTGTGCATTGTCGACTCTGTGTTTTGTCTGCTATTGTCTATCGCTGCCTGTGTGTTATCCTGGCTTACGATGAATTCCGCAAAGGAACCGCGTTATTTTCGTGCCCTAATCCAAGCATTGTCCTAAAACCTGGACACCTGAGGGTATGATGAGTGCAGGTCGGCCAAAGGCTAAGGTTCTTTATCTAATAGACGAGACCTGTAGAGGGAGAGAGGCAGAAGCCGGATGGGTTTTGCGCATGCTATTTGGAATGAAGCCGTCACTGTTGCGAGAGACAGAGCAGATTGGGGGAGACAAATCAATGGCCGTATTCTCTCCGAAGAGAGCTAGGAACTATATGATCATGATGAACTCTTCTTTTCGCCATAAACTATTTTAATTGCGGTGGAGTTTGTAGCGACAAACAGCGGCAAGCAAGGGGTACTCTTCTATCCTCATCCCATTCTTCATTAGAAAAACTCCGTTCTTCGCTAATACCTTAGCCAATTCAAACATTTATCAAGCGGTTTATCACACGCAGCCAGTCAGTCACTATGTATTTCTCGTTGAAGAAAATCACGGTATTTCGGGGGTAGACTGTGTGACCATGAATGCACTAATCTCCTTTTCTTGAACTTGAACGTTATTTTTACTCTACATCCAGTCTCCGAGATATCACGTGACCTATGATCATTAGTAGCTGATCATTGGTAGTTGGTTACAGGCTGTATTTCACAGAGTGGGCGCAATGTAATAAACGCAATATTTTCTGTAATAAACGCCACATTTTCTCGGTCCATACTTTATAAATACAAAAGGCAACGCTCTTGAACCACAATAATAACAGAATAGCAGGTGAGTAAATATATAAAGCTTGTCACCCAAGATCACTCTGGTAATTAAACAAATAGCAAGAATAAATTCGCTGAAGTGCGACTTCCACCCACCTATGACATCATCATCATTTTAAATGTCGCACAAAAGCAGGAAGTGCAATTATTATAATAACCCTGTTTGACTATTTTTATAGCCGCGCAACTTGCTTCTCCGGGCATTCAGTTGGTTGACGCCGCGCAGCGCGTGAAAAAAACGGCTGAGTGATAAGAGACGAGAGAGGCTTGGTGCGACAAGCGTTCCCACGCCGCGCTTCTTCCCATTTATAAATGCGCTATTTTTCGCTGCGCCCCAAATAACTGAAACAGCTCAACACATGTTTCGGCTATTCTATAAATGCAACTGTCATTAGCTAAATACAACCAACAGCCACGGAAACCGATGCGGACGACCGTGTTTATTTCTCATTATTCTTAATTGATAATTCATCTGTACATGTTACCGCACCTTTTAAAAATATCTCTTTCCCACAGAATATATAGTAAACATTCCAATATTATTACGAGGTCATTTGTGGCGTGCAAAGGCTGATGGGAAACCAATTATGCCGAGTGAACTAGTTAGTGTTCTGTTAAAAAATTAAGACACTTTATTTTAAAGTTAGCAAAGTTAGTCATATTCGTTTTTGTTTCGGTCCATTAACTAGCTAGTGTATTAATCGTGCTAAAGGAAACGTAGATATCCGTAACACCTGAAGGAGCAATAAACGTGATATTTACTTAACCTAAACCCGTCCACTCCAAGAGTCAGCTGTCAAGTTAATTTAATGTTAGCCTGATTATATGATGTGACTACTCAAATGAAAGTAATTATTTGAACCCGGGTGAAGCAGAGTTTCTTTTGTTTTGTTTTGTTTTTTGTTTTTTTTGTTTTTTTAATTTTATACAAAATGAACTTGAATTGCAAACGTTGAAATACATTCCTGTTGCTTCTTGCACCCGTGTTTTTGTCCGAGAAAAGAAACAAGTATTATCTGTATGTTACATGAACCTCAATGAAACTATCACCACCCCACCTCGGCCAGTGGTGACGCACCTGAGTTCTATTAACACCCGAGGTTAATAAGCACTAAAAGACTGGCCCCAAGGGAAACATTGTTTGTTTCCCGTAATGTTGAACATTGCCGAGGGTCACGGGGAAGTCAAGGGGCCAGTCATTAAGTGTTTTGTTTTACCTCCCAACTCAAAAATAGGAAACAAAATTATTTGCTTGGCGCCAGCTGGCTCAACAAGTTTGCCGCGGCTTCAGGGAGCATGACGTGGTCACGTGCCCGTCGAAAAGTTCAAGTTGTTGTTTCCCTAGGGAGTTACTGAGTTTTGACCCAAGGCATGTTACACGTTCTTCTCCAATCGAAAAACGTACTTGAGTTTTAACTCAAATACGTTTTAAAAGAGGTAAAACAAAATCAATTGGCCTCTTTTACCATTTAATGAAAAAAATATTTCATTAGTAATAAAAATACTACATTTATTAATCTTTCAGCGCTAGGAGAGATACACGTAGCCAGTAGATACTTTCCAAACAGGGAAAGAAATCTGTTTAATTACAGACATTTACTGGCACATCGGGATATCCTAACCTGGTTGATGGACATCTACTTTCTCATAACTTGCCTGCTTAATGACGTTTCAGAGCAGTAAGGAGAAACAATAAATTCATCACTTTTAGGTCTAAAATGGCGTGGAAAGACATCACAGATATATATTTTATTCTTAAAAATAAAAACTTTTCTTAAGTTATAGTACAACGTTGTGAGTGCAATACCAGATTGCATCATAAACTACAGTGGCCATGCTTTAAAAGACAAACTGATTTTTCTGCGTCGAGATTGTATAATCACTCCTCGAAACGATTAAAACTCTAAAATATAAAGCAAACGTGTTCCCGAAGATTTCTACACGCCACTGACCCTAAAAATAATAGAACTAAATTTCATTCATATATGGAACCGACGAAAACTGACATAATTTCCTTTCAGATACATAATTATTTCTCAATAAAATTCGCTTGTCAACTACAATATTACAACGAGCTCGAGCTATTCAACGAGGAATCGCCAGTTGAACGTCGATATCACCGAATATTTAAACTGTTTTCGAAGAAATTTGCCGTGATGAAAAGAATTACTTTACTTTTGTTTTTACATTATAAATATTAGGCACGTGAGAACACGCGAGCAGCCAATCAAATCACAGACTCGAATCTCCGCCATGACAATTTTCTGCTCCTTCATATATTAGCTACTTTAATCAAAACTAACCCAACTTTGCTGTGAATTACAAGTCTCACTTGGATTCTCACAATGGCCCTCTTCTGAATTAATATCTAAATTTCGTGTAAGCAGCGCTTGATTGTTCTTCGGTACATTATCGTAGGGCCCACTGTCTCTTCTTATTTCCAGGCGTGATATATCTACAGCCCCTATATGATTTTGAGCTTTTAAATTCTCTTGAGGTTCAGACTCTTTTCCGTTGTTTTCCGCATTCAAGTTTGTTTTCATGTTACTCTGTCCACCCGAACTGAGTGGTAGCGAGTATATGTCCGTATCCGAAAACAAAAACTCTTGCGCATCAACAGGAAGCGACGCCATTGTATCTTGTAACAGCGACAACGACACCGGTCTCAATGGAGATATAGAGTCCTCTGTTTGTGCGCTTTCTAATAAGGCATCTACTGAGCCTTGAGGCTTTTTCTTGACAGATGCTGGTCTCTTTGGTACTGGAGGTTTTGTTCGCGACGGTGATGACTTACTCCGTTCTAACGACACATCGCTGCTCTCCGATGTTCGCCTCGCCGAGCTCGTGCGCCGTATACTAGTGTTCAGCTCCTCAACGCTGAAAGTTCCTGAAGGCGTGACGACTACTGCAGAGCCGTCGTGTGATTGACACTGTTCAATTTGATTTGAATCTTCGCTAGATGCATCTAACAAAGATAAGTCCTGTAGCAAAAAGCAGATCATGTTTATATACATCACATGGAAGTGAAATGCATCAGTTACATTTTAAACGAAAGACAGATGACACGTGGAGGTGCAGTAGCGAAATTGTCCGGAAGGTACGACATTGGATCGAGGGGACCTGGTGCAAGCCCTGGCTGGGGATACTGTGCTATGCTATGTGCTTGGCTCTCAACGTGCCTATCCCCTCAAGGTGTATAAATGAGGGTAACGCTGGGGGTAGCCCTTGGATGGACTAGTGTCCATCGGAAGGGGTTGGGGGGGGGGGGATGCACTCCTAGTCTTTTCTCAGGGGTTAGTGTCATATCGGTTGGTGTCCATGTACTTACATTTAAATCTGTTAATCCCGGAGCACTCTCATTCTCGTTTGAATTGGTTGGTTTATCATCCAATGAGATAAGTTCACCCACAAGGGGTTCCACCGTTAGATGAGGGGCACTGCGTCGAGTCACTAGCTTAGGAGATGATTTGCCTTCCGCTGTCGAAATGGCGGCAGTGCGAGGACGCCTGGCAGATGCACTGTATGGCTTAGGCGGGGGAGGCCTGGGAGGGCGCTCTTTGGCGCCACTTTCGATTTTGAGTTTTGCAAACTAAATTCAAAAAGCAAACAACAAAGAAATCAGTAATTATCTCGCCATACTTTGACATCGCAGAGCAAGTTCAGCATCTTGTATTTGGTTTGCACTGATAGAAATCCTTAACATCAGATCTAAAACGATAAATGGGTGTCTTTATAAACGGACGTCGACTATCAGTTTCTTACCTCAGAAGGTGAAATCGTTCTTCTCTTGTTGAATGGCGACAGTTTGTGTATTGAAAACGGTTTGACGTCTGGATTAGTGTTGGCTCTCTTCTGCTCTCCTCCGAGTTCCTCCTCTTCCTGCAAACAAAGTTCAGTGGCAATTAGCACTTTTAAATGATCGGTCCCGAGGCGAACAGTGACTTGTTTTGTTTTCCGAGAATTTCAGTGTTTCCCAAGACGAGAAGTTCAGGGAAACACAATTCATTGCTCCCCACTGGACCAGTTATTAAGAGATAAATCTTAGCTGGATATATTTCTCCTTACAAGGGCGTGCTACTAAGCTTCCGGTAAGGGTTAAGCCCCGGCCAAACGATCGCAACATTAACGCAAAACTGTTGGGCGCAACATATATCGCGCGTTTGGCCACCTTGTTGCGAAATGTTGCGACATATCATTGTGTCTTGTTGGCTCAAGTTCGAAAATGATCAAATTTGAGCCAACAACACCCAACATGTCAGGCGTAACACGGTGAACAAAGGTGCGCAACATGTTGCGTCCAACAATTTTGCGACATGGTCATGCTGACATGTTGCGATCGTTTGGCCGGGACTTTAGTGTATGATTGCTATAACTTCAGAAAGCACACGAAGAAGGCTTCCATTCAAGAAAACAAAGTCATAAAAGCAACCTCCAGCCACAACAGTAGACAACTGAACAGCTCTTTTTCTCTCAATAAAAAAGTGCCTAATAGACCTTTTTACCGATACGGCGGCCATTTTGGATTCCATTGTTTTCAGATATCTATTATGGGATGCTCAGGGGGCAAATACGTACTAATTTGCCCCTTAGCATCCCATAATAACTATTTGAAACAATAGAATTCAAAATGGCCGCCGTATCGGTAAAAAGGTCTATTACCCTCTACGTTCCACATTGTAGTGCTTTAATTACATGCAACGAGATTTTCACACACATTCTTACTATTTACAGAACTCACAAGAATCTGACTTTTTAATTTTTACGAATTTGAAAATGATGAACGAATCATCGAAACGTCATTCAAAATTATTATCACTAATTTTATCGCAGCTAACAAGTTATAATACCTTGCTCTTTAATTTGTCCTCCAAGTCTGCTTTAACTGACTTAATTCCACTCTTCATAGTTTTCCAGCCGCTCTTGCATTGTTTTTTAACCATTTTCTCCGTCTGAGTAAAACAAAAAACATTCCAAGTTTTCATTTTACAAGTCAATTTAATGTTTGACGCATTTGTTTAAAAGTGCCACCTTGTACACTATGTTGTATCGCGAAAGCACTTCGCGAAAGCACGGGGGCGAGGAAGGCAATTGCACGCAAAACAAAATCAACAAATTGCATGGACAGCAACCAAGCGCGCAAGGCAAATCTTTCTAGCAAGAAAAAAACCTCGCTTGAGCCATATCCATATTTGCGATCAATTAAAAAGTTGTCAGTTTACCTTGTCAAGGAATGCTCCGCCAGATTTCTGCAAATATAAACACAGAGTTTCAACATCAAGTAAACAAGAAACCGGCAGTAAACAGCATTTGCTTGTAATGATTGTTTATGTTTTACTATAGAGCGGTTTTCAATTGAGTGTCGTAAAACCAAAACCAAAGTAATCACTCTAGCCAATCACAAAGGACACAGACAATCAAGTGAACCAATTAAAACACAAAGTAATTACATGTAGCTGACGCAAAGTGCGGGAAAACGCGTACGAGTGAATCACGATTGGTTTTGGTTTTACTCCTGATTGGATGAAAAAGTGGCGCGAGTTTTTTAAACCAAT
>Ga0126343_10000649_pt1 | contig 14155 bp, 6 predicted proteins | sample Cyp2metagenome_FD_92531 | JGI IMG/M metagenome (GOLD analysis project Ga0126343, IMG submission 92531) | Coral microbial communities from Lord Howe Island, Old Settlement Bay, Australia - Cyphastrea 2 metagenome | ecosystem: Host-associated > Invertebrates > Cnidaria > Coral ... | reverse complement strand
TGCGGTTTCATTGCCACCCCGCGGCTTCATTGCCACCCCTCGGCTTGATTGCTACCCCGCGGCTTCATTGCCACCCTGCGGCTTGACTGCCACCCGTGGCTTCATTGCCACCTGTGGCTTCATTGCCACCTGAGGGCTTGATTGCCACCCCGCGCCTTCATTGCCACCTTGCAGCTTGATTCCCACCTTGCGGCCTCATTGCCACCCCGCGGTTTCATTGCCACCCCGTGGCTTTATTGCCACTTCGCGGCTTCATTGCCACCCCGCGGCTTCATTGCCACCCTGCGGCTTGACTGCCACCCGTGGCTTCATTGCCACCCTGCGGCTTGACGCCAACCCGTGGCTTCATATAAACTCATGTCTGCATACATATCGCTTCATGAAAAAAAGTTTCTTGTGTTTCACTTGTGCCAATATGAGAGATTTGTTGGGGAAATGTAACGAGCATGAGCTTGGAAAGCCTCTGGTTCCATTTGCAAAAATCATGAGATCTTTGGGAACCCTTTTTACAAGTCCTGCATTCGTGACTTCTGTGCGACGTTCTTGAGTAACATTTACATTCTATGGTATAATCGCTTCTTGCATGTAACCGAACAAAATATAAAGATTCTTCAACGTAACGTGCCATGCACCTTAGACGTCACTTGAACGTTAATGCCACTCCATCCCACCCCACCCACTGCATCAGCGTAAGACATCTGGACCGTAACGTGCCACTCACCTTCCACGTAACTTGAATGTAAAAGCCGCTCCATATTAACACCGAAACCTCCCCCACTGCATCTGTAAGACCTCTTCCACGTACCGTGCCATGCACCTGACACGCAACTTGAACGTTAATTCCCCCCATTCACTTCTCCACCCCACCCCCCCTACTGCACCACCCCACTCCATGAAGATCTGCACCTCCAAACCTTTGAACATCAATTTCTCCACCCGCATTTTCGTCACATAGGTCTTTGAAATTGACATGCATGCCCTGCTGCATTTCGCTTCTACCAAATCTATTTACTGACCACCCAATGTTCGAACATGCTCTGAACAATCTATCCAAATTTCAAGTTTTACTGTGCTTCGCCATTTTGCAGGTATGACTCCTATCACTTGCTCGTTGGGTTGCCATCCTCCATGTACAACGTCTGTGCTATGCAAAAGTTTCTGCAACAACAGCCGCTTGCAACAGTTTTCTTTTAATTTGCAAGCACGAATAATTCAATCACACGCAGCTCTTCAAACTCTCAAGTGAATTGCTCACTCGCTTCAGCGCGTTTTAAACTTCAAAGTGGGGCAGCCTCTCTTTCCATGCTTTTCTGGCCGAGCCTTTCCATACTGATTGCATTCTCGCGTGCAGCTTAAGCGCTCAAAATCGCAACTTGTGTCTGTCACTACGCCGCTCCCTTTTCTCCCTTGTTCAAGGCCCGGACTTCAGACCTTTCAGCTGGTGTTTACTTTGCTCGCTTGCCACCTTGGGCTTCTCATCTCCGCTCGGGACAGCTCGGCTTTCCCGCCAGGATGGCGCGCTTTTTCAAGCTCAGTACCTTCGCTGAGGCGATGTGCATGTGCATGCAAGCTGACACCTCACACTTTTGCACTGCATGTCAGGTCGAAGACGAGATTCTGGTCTTAAGCAACTTGTTTGTCTGGAGCGGCCGCACCGCGTGGGCTGATCTTCATGACGAGGACGGGGGGGGTCAGGCTTCAATGCAATTCGTTCAAAGCTGGCTAACCTAAGGATGCCACCTTCCATATCCAGTTCTATTTACGTGTCCTTGCTTCAGATCTTCACCTATATACTAGAACGCTACTCCTTCTTGCGTCGAATGCGGCCTCTGCATCTTCCACTTCCATGGCCCTTCCCTTTACACGTCAGGAATTTGGCCCCGAACTTGCAGCAAGTCCCACGGCAGCGGCTTCTTGTGCAGAGGCGCAAGCATGCCGAACAGGTTTCAGCTTGTGTGCCCTTCTCATGCTGCAATTTTCACATGTCACACTTCACGTCCGGGGTCTTTTGCTGTTTCACATGGCCTTTTCTGTTTATACCGTCATTCTTTTGACACAGTTCGCCGGGGGCACGTTCTCAATCTTTTTTTTGCATTGCATCTCGCGCAGGACTCGGATGATTTCCAAAGTGTTGCTTCCTACTTCTCGGTGGAAGACTCAGAGGAGATCGCGCGGTTTTGATGCTGCAACTATTTTTGGTTTTATTCAAATGTCAAACCTGTGTTTTGATTGACACTGTCTCGTTTTCGCGCTTCACGCAGTGTTCGGATCATTGTATTTCCCGTTTCCTTGCCTGTATACCCTTTTCTGTTTATACAGTCATTCTTTTAACACAGTTAGCTGGGAGCACGTTCTCACTCTGTTTTTTGTGGCATTCCATCTCGCGCAGGCGTCGGATGATTTCCAAAGTGTTGCTTCCTACTTCTCGTTGGAAGACTCCAAGGACATCGCACGGTTTGATGCTTCAACTATTTCTGTTTTTGCTACGTCCGTCTCTGGTTTCATGCAAATACGAAATATGTCGTTTGCCTAACACTTTCGCGCTTCGCGCAGTGTACGGGTCGTTGCACGTTCATTTTTGTTGCATATATCCTTTACACTGTATACCCTCATGCTTTCAACACAGTTGTTCAATGCACGTTGTGAATTTCCCTTTTGTTGCTGTTTGTTTGCTTTTAGGTGCGAGTGACGGCCATTCACACGACTGGTTCGGATTCTTGTCTAGATTTTTTTGTCCGAAGTGTGCGCGCCAGGATTTCCTTCAGCTTCGCGATCTACAGTGCGGGCAGCCACACCCTGCATTCGCAGGACACCGCTTCTGCCGCTTGCACCACAGCGCAATCAACCAATCCTTTCGCCGCTCGTCCTTTCTTCCCCCGAAAGCAAAAGTGCTTGAGCCGGATGTCCGAATTCACGCTCCCGTTCCTTCGGGTTGGCGCGCATTCAATGTGCAGGGCGATGGACGGTGCGGATACAGAGCTCTTGCGAAATTCTTAGGAATTTCTTGGACGGATGTCATGCAGCGACTCCTTCCGTTGATGCTGGCCGCGCAGCACACCTTCCAGCCTCATGAGCTCATGGCTTTTGTGATGGCCATGGACCCTGCCAACCCCTGCTCCCGCGCAGCTTGGCTGTCGCACCGCCACATTTTGTTGCTCAGCCAGCTGCGCGATTGGTTTCCGGACGGCATCGCAGTTCGCAAACTTCACGCCGGCCTTGACTTCATCCATTTTCAGCCTGATGGCGATGTGCAACTGGCGTCTCACATTTCTTCCGCATCTGTTTGCGTTCTGGGACTGCTTAGCATCCGTGCCCCCCATTTCGTTCTGCTTCACTCTACTCCTTTTGAAAAGTCGCGGGCGGGGTTGCTTGGGCGATCTTCTGCCTTGCCTGCGGCCCGTGCCATGCAGCCATCGAGTTTGGATTTCGCCGGCGGCTCTTTTGCTTGCATGGTGCCGACCAACTTTGAGGATAGACCTTTGCGTTTTGCTTCCGCAGAACGGTCCTGGAGTCTTGCTCTTCCAGAGCAGCAACTTGTCACTTTCACGCTGCGCTCTCTCCTGTCCGGCGCTCACCTCTGCACTGTGACGCTGCCAGTTTCGGACCTCTGGAACAGATCGCTCCACATGGTTCTCATCAAAGTCATTGCTAATGTTTTGCAGGCGTCGCCCTTCCACCTGCGGTTGTTTGCGTCCTCCGACGTGGTCTGTCCAACCCCGACTGGCCCGCAGCTTGCGCCGCTTGTGTCCGTCAAGCTTCTGCGGATCCCAACGCGCAAAGACTTAGCTGACGAGCTCCTCCGAGCCATTGACTTGAATGACGTTGCTTGCGCTCAGGAGCTGTTGTTTGATGGGCAGTGCCCCAATCACCCTGCAGAAGGCACCCTGCACCCTCTGTATGCAGCCCTGAACAAGAAGAATGTAGATATGGTCCGCGCTCTCCTCCTGGCGCGCGCTGATGTCGCTTGCCGGTATGATTTCGGCGGCACCCCGTTGCATTTGGCTTGCAGGCAAAGCATGCCAGCAGCTGTTGATCTTTTAATCAACGCCAATGCCCCGGTGGATGCAACTGACGTGGAACAAGATTCGGCCCTCCATGTCGCTGCAGTTTATGGGGATGCTGCCTGTGTTCGGCTGCTGCTTGCCGCATCAGCGCCAGGCGCGAGCCGCAACCTCCGCCTGGAGACCCCTCTCACCGTTGCTGTGGACACAGGTGCGCCGGTTGCTGTCGTTGCTACATTGATGCAAGCTGCTTGGCCCGACAGCTGGCAGGTTCTTTTCCAAATGGATTTATTCCATATTTGCCGGGCGTTGGGCTTATGTCGTTTTCCATTGTTTGCAACTTGCGGCGCGTTGTCTTCCCAACGAGACTGTTATCCTTTGTTGTCCGGGGGTGTAATCTTGCGCGAAAGCGCAGAAAGCAGCAACATATTGGAGGCGCTGGAGCCTGAGATCCTCGTCCAAATTCTGCACTACGCTCTCTCTCCGCAAACTTTCTGCTACACAATGCGCGTCTCCAATGAATTTTGCGAGCTAGTCCAATCACCGCATACTTGGCCCGGAAACTTGCGCCTCGCACCATGCACATGCCAGCGCCTCTGTGCGAACCTCTGTCTTCGAGCGGTTGTCCAGGCAGTGCCCCATTCATGTCCTTACTCCCCTGTTGCCCATTTGACTTTCGCGCTCGCGCCGCGGCCCCGCAATCCATTGTGGTCCTGGCATCACTACCATGCTGAGCCTCATGGCGCCAATTTCTGGTTCACGAGTTCTGCTTCTCCTTCACCGCCGGTGTTCGCTTTGAATTTATCTTTTGCACGCTGTGCTGGTTTGGCGGAGTGCCCGGACTTGGAATTGCTTCTAGGGGTTTTTGCTTCCGGCTTTTCTTCTTTGCAGGGTTTGCTTCACTTGAGCACCTTCCCCCCCGACGCCCGCAATGTGGCTGCTGCGAAGCTCAACATCAATTCCGGCCAGTGCTGCTCCTTGGCCTCTTTCCTCACACATGACAGTTTCCAAGCCAACTCATGTGATCTGTCGTTGGCCGGCATCGCTCCACAAGAGTTAACTTTTGCATGTCGCCAGCAAGACCAAATCTGCTGCCTGTTTGGCAATGACGGTTCTGTGCTGCTGCAGTGGCGCTGCGTCGGTTTGCCAAAGAACACGCCGTTAAACTGTTTCGTGGCGTTGCATTCTCCATCGGCTCCCCTGTCCAATTTGGCGCCCGCTCCGTCAAACGGCTTCCGGCGGCCGGTGCGGGTGACACAGGCGCGCTTGCATCAAGGGGTTGGCCTCGCTCGCGTGCTGCCGTGCCTGGACCTATGCGGGGGCTTCTGGGATCGACTGCCGCAGACTTGTCAGCACACAGTTTTGGCGTGTTTGTGTGCTCTTAACGATCTTGTGACGTTCCTACAAACGCACAGAGCCGCTTGTGCCTTTCTGATCGATGCGAGTCAGCACAATGCACTGGTCGCGTCTGTTTCCCCTTGCTGTTGCACGAGGCTGTGTTTGAACAAATGCATTGAAGCGCTGCTGTCCCAAGGTTTTCCGATCCACAAGAAGTTCCTTTTGGGGTGTTTCAACCCGCGCTCCTTCCCTCCTCTTCATCGAACATGGCAAACTTTCCACTCTGTTGACTTTCGCCACGTCGTTCGGATGGCTTCGCGCATTTCCCCTTCAGTTTCCACGGCCGTCATCGAGTTGTCGCCCGTGTTGCTCGGGCAGTCGCAGCTCTACTTGACAATAGGCATGAGCACGGGACCTCACCCTGCAGCAGTTGCTTGGCCACACCTCTTCAGCCTGCAGGCCCCATTTTCCCAACGCGGGCTTCAGCTGGAGATCCGAGATGGGCGTTGCAACGGCGCGCGCTGGTGCACAGAAGTCGAGCGAATGCAAATGCACGCGCTGCGCCCCATCGATTTTTCGCGATGTCAAACTTTCACCTTTGTATGCTCTCCTGCAAGTGTTGCGCTGTTTGATTCCCGTGGGGACTTGGTCTCGCTTTGTCCGCAGCCTTGGCCGGCCACAGAGTCGAATGAGCTGAAAGGCTTCATAGGCTTAAGGGGCGCCGCACCTTTGCCCCGCCCGGACCGGGACACCACAATTATTCAGCCAGTCTTGACTCAAGCTCGTCGCGAAGCCTTGCAGCTGCAGCCTCTGCTGCGTATCGTCGGGCCACATGTGTTGCACATTGGTCCCTTGACATTGACCGGCGGTGGCAAGGCGAGTGGATCCAAAGCCGGCAGCCGCCGCCCAACCGACCCGCGTTCCACCAAGGCTCACCGCCAAGACGTGGCCATGCCCAAACGGGCTTTGATCATCAAACGCAAGTGGGCCGAGCTCATTCTTTCAGGCGAAAAAACGTGGGAGGTTCGCGGGGAGCCGACCACGAAGCGGGGAAGGATTGCGATCGCACAAGCTGGTTCCAAACAATTGGTGGGGGAAGTCACCCTGGCCGAATGCTTTCTCATCGGTGAGCAACCTTCACCTGGCGTTTGGGTTTCCACGGGCCCTCCTTCGCAGTACATTTGGGCACCCGACAACGCAAACAAGCATTGCATTACTGACCAATCGTCGGTGAACTACAAGAAAGCCTATGCGTGGGTCATGGAACATGCGCGCAAGTATCCTGCGCCGCGGCCGTACACCCACAAACCAGGCTGCATGAAGTGGGTTAAGCTGGATGGCGGTAGTGTGGCCCAATTTTCAGCCGGCGCAACCAGCGCGGCAGGCAACCCTTTGTGGTGCGACGTAGTGGATTCCGACTCCACTGGATCTGTTTCTGTCACCTCGGCCGCTGCTTCCGCTCCAGTGGTATTTTGCGACGATCATTTCCATTTTGAGTCTTCGCCAAGCCGGCTGCTTTCCCCGAATCGAACGCCCGCTTCGACATTGCTCGGCGCCAGTTACCCCGGTTCTCCGCGCCTGCGTGCTCCTCACAGTCCAACTGTTACTGTTGGGGAGGTTCCGGCGATTTCACTGTCAGCGGCCCTCCTTCGTGACGATGCTTCTGATTCTAGTTCTGATGCCTGGGCAGACGCGTTTTTGGCTTTTCTTTCTTCCAACTGCAGAGCTTCCTCGTTCTTTCAGGCGTTGCAGAACGCGTGTGGCTTGCGTTCTGCTTGCTTGGCAAAGACTTGCGCGCAGCTGGCTTTAACTTCGTCTGCGTGGCATTGCTTCTTCTCCCATCCAAAACGCTTTTCTTCTGAGCTTCCTTTCTCCTTCATTCAAGACGTCCACTCCCACCTTTCGTGTGCGCCGCTACTGCTTTGGATCCTTCCGGCCGGTGATCTGCTTCTCTTGTCGGATGGTTTTTGCGAGCCGTATGAAGGCAGTGTTGTGGATTTTCCAACGATTGTTTTCAACTCTACCAATGCTTGGTTCTTTCCCGTGGTGATGACATTGCGCCCCATTGTTGTCCCAGCGTTGAGCTCTTGTCCCGCAGTCGGATATCTGCACCTTCTCGTTTTTGGATTGGCTCCCACGCTTCTACCTCCGACGGAAAACCTTTTCCATTGCTTCAAAACTACGCGCTTGGAATGCGTAGGTCACTTGGAGACGCTGCGTGACACAGTAGCGTTGTCCATTTGCCCTTGCATCCTGGAAATGGGCCAGCATCTTTGTGGTCGGGGGCTCTCGCAGCTTGCTCTTGTGTTGGCTCCTGCAGAGCCTGTAGACCTTTTGATCCTGGACAGCAACAGTTGTTTGTTCCACGTCTCCAGCTTCCACACCTTCCAGCGAATTGAATGGGGCGCCGCATTGCTCCGGCTTAAGAACCCAAATTGTTTCCTGTTCGTTTTCATCCATTCGACCAAGCATTTTTTGCAAGCGCTCTTGCGCGTTCCAGGTTCCACTGGTCACGCCGAGGCTTGGCTAGGCCGGGCGCAGCCCACGGCTCATGCAGCGTGCGTGGCGACCGTTCCATTGAACCTGGCAGAACCCACGCTCACCGAGCGGCTCAGCCGTGAAGCGCTGACAGTTTTTACGCCATGCGAGTTACTCACTTCCTCGCCAGACGCTGCCAGTTGCACAGCGGGTGCGTCGGGCCCTGCGCAAATGGAAGACGACTCAGTCAATGCCTGTATAGCCTCGCCGGGCAATTTGCTTCGGGGTACACCTGAAGACTTCAACCGAGCTTTTGCAGACGTGTACCGCAAAGATCCAGAAAGAGCAAAGCTGATCTCTCGATACATCCTTGCCGACCTTGCCCCCTTCCCACATGAGCAGCTGAAAAATGCCTTGCCGGACGTCTATTCAATGACAGACAACCTTGCCCAAAAAGCGGGCTGCCCCTTTGAATGGGCTTTCCTCCTTTTTCTACCCGTTCTTGGCACTGCGTGCTCCAAAGCCAGGCTGTTCATCAACGAATTTTTCCTCGTGCCGCCGCTGCTTTGGTTGGGCTTATGCCTCGACAGCGGCGCCAACAAAAGCGGCATCATGACAGCCTTGGCAGACATCGTCTCTGGCTTTGAAAAGGAGTTGCTCCAAAAGGCGCTGGACGAAGCTCGTAAGGAAGCGCAGCTGGCAGAAGAGGAGGAGGATGCACACGGTGCGGAGCCAGATGAGCCTTCGTCAAAAAAACGCAAGACCTCCTTGTCGAAAGCATTGGCGGCCATCCACAACAACAAGCCCGCCTTGTTTTCCGACGAAGGCTCGTTGCCCGCCATTGGCATGCAAATGGCGCACAACGGGCACCGGGCTATTGGATTATATGATGAAGGCCGGTTCCTTCTCCGAGCGCTGGCCAACGGAGAAGGTTCCGGATTTAATGCCTCCACTATGTCCAAGCTCTTTAATGGCTCCATTTGGAAAAGGACGGTTGTGAAGGATAACAACCGCTTCTCCATGCACCAGACATGCCTTTGTTTAGCAATGACTTTCCATGTCGAGGAATGGCATGACTTTCTGGCCAAAGATGGTGCCTTGGGCATGCAAAGTCGGTTTCTCATGTTTCACAGCAGCCCCCGCCTCGAGAAAGCAGACGCAGTCCTCGAACCTGCGGTGTATTCCACGGGGGCTGCGCGCTCTCGAGGTGCGCCGGTCCTTCCAGCTTCATTGCTCACCCAGTTTGTTTCTGTCCTCACAAGAATCGAAAACGTTCACACTGCAAATGCTCCTGATTTTGATGCGTCGCGGGAATTCATTCCATATTTCTTTGCCCCCGATGCCTTGGATTATTTTCGAGAGCACTACGACGCCCAAGTTCTCACGCAAGAACAATCATACTTGCAGGACCCAAAGCTTTTCAGCCATGCCGGCAAACTGAAATCACTTCCCTGGCGTTTGGCTCTGTTGTTGCATTCTTGGGCGCGTGCGTGTTCTGCCGCCGATCAGTCAGGCACGGCTTGGAGCAGAGAGCTTTCTCGCGAAGTCGTGGAGCCGGCTAAAGCTATTTTCGATTATTTGTCCTTGCAGTCTCAACTGCTCGCGCCGGGATCCAACCTCGTCAGCACCTTGGACACGCACGACTTGCGCGAGCTTGCTGCGCAGAGGTATCCGTATCTTATCACTTTGATCGAAACCGACACTCTCCCAACTGCTCGCGCAGAAGCTGCCCCTGCCAATTCGTTGCCGGATGCTAGCCCGTCTTTCACTGTTTGGTGGGAAGCCCTTTCCCCGGACAACAAACTCTATGCTTTCGTTGCTGCGCACTGGGTTCTCACGAGCGCAAGCACAATCATGGTTGACCAGGGGACCTTGCTGAAGAAACTTCATGCAAAAGACACAGGCGTGGCATTACCAAGAGATGCTGCCAAGCCATATTGCCAAAACGCGTTTTTGCTTCTGAAATATTGCCAGTTGGCAGCCTTGACCAGGACCTCCGAAAAGGCGGCTCACAGGCTGCGCAAAAGAAAGCCTCCGCAATGCCCAACTTCCCAAGTTGCATTTTCAAATTTGCTGCATCTTTTCCAGCACAAGCAGGCGAACAGCTTGGCGGAGTACGCAGAATCCTGCCTAACGGTGACCGCGTCTATCTCCACTCTGTATGCTGCCGACTTGAAGGTCCTGTTGCCGCCCGATTTCGATGTCCCGCGCATGGAGCAGTGCTTGCAGCTGCTCACGCAATACGCCACTGACGCCCGCCCTTTCGAGCACAGTGCCAAAATTCTGAATGTCAAATCCCAGCGCGTGGCAGCCAAGCAGGTAGCGCCTAACAATCCTCCTCCTCCGCCTCCAGGAACCGAGATGTTAGCCGGGGCCACCCACAGCGACGCGTGCTCTTCGTTGATGTACCCAGGGTCCCTCAGTTTGTTGCCTGCTTTCGTTCTCGCGTTCCACCACGCGGATCCTGCATGTCGAGCGTCTGTGGCGCACGCATTGCTGCAACAACAATGTTTCCATCTTCACCTGTCTGAAAGGGACTGCGACTTTATTCTTGGCAAGCTTCTCCGACGTGCCCCATATTGGCTTGGAGCTGAGTGCCACTTGCCAAAGCACATTCCCACGAGATGCATTCAACCAGACGTGAAACATTGTCTGACGTGCCACGCACATCTCAAATGTGCCGCCGCTCGCGCAGTGCCTTGTGCGCTTGGCTTGCATTGCGTGGAACAGGTCCTGCTCCTCAGCTACTCTTGCTGCTCCTGCAGTCGCTCTTATTTTGGACCGTGGGTTGAGGGCAAAGATGCAACTGGTGCGCGGGCTAGGATGCTAGTGCAAGACAACCCACGCTACTTCTGCATCACGCAAAACATCGTCTTTGCGACAGCTTTCTTGGACCAAGTCACCGACATTCTGCTTCATTGCGGCGGTTCTTTCCGAGGCATTGTGAATGTGCTGCGGCCCAAGCTCCACATGAAAATTCGAACGCTGGAGAAGCATCTCCGCGATTCGTGGCTGCAATACTCCGTGTGCAAGTTTTTGACAAACAATCGCACTTCCATCAATTGCTTTGTCGGCAAGAATGGCATGGAACCCTGGTGCCGTGGACTCGAAGACCAGGTGCTTCACCAATTTCAGCGTCGCTGGCTCCTGCAACACCAGTGTTCCAAGTGCGAACGAGGCATTCTAGGCGTGGACGGCAATGCCAAAGTTCGTACCAAACTGTGCGCCAACACGGATGCGGGCGTATGGGATTGCAGGCCTCTGAACGCCCATTGCCTGACTGGATGCCAGAGTGCTCCCATTCCTGGTCGAAAATATTGCGCCGTGCACCTCCGAGATGCTGACCCGATTTTTGGTTGCGATCTCATTTTGCAAATGATCCTTTCCTTCCTCGCAACGACAGCAACCCTGCTTTCTCGCACCGAAGCTGGTCGCCACAAGTCGCCAGATATTGTCGCGCTTTTCCCGCTTTGTCGACGAACGCGGAAAGCGTTGAGTTTTGCTGTGAGCCACGCTAAGCTTCAATATCCAGTTTCGCTTCTTTCTGTCAAACGTATTCCGCGTTCGCGGCGGTATGCTTTCCAAACCAAGACAGGCCAAGCCTTTTCGCTATCAAGCGCCTTGGTTCCCACGCACTACCAACAGCAATATGGTCAATCCTTGTTGGAGCCCGTTTCACGAGAGTGCCAATCAAAGCCACGCGTCGGACATCAAGTCCAGTTCTCTGCGTCCGAGAAAAATGACGCGTGTCGCCGGCAATGGGAAAAATCTCGTGCAGCACGGCGCAGTGGGGGCGTTTTAGCCGCTGTCAAGGAATGCCAAATCATCAGCGCCATCAAGCTCGTGTACACCCACGAATCCCCAACAGGGGTCTACTTTTTCTTGGCTGAGCTGTTTGAGTTTCTGTCTGCCGGCCGCAATGTCAATTTGAAGACTGCCAAGCGGAAGACTCGCCTGCGAACACTTCAGCAAACCATGCCGCTGGTCTTTTACGATTGCGCGTGCACGTTGCAGCGCTTCATGGCTTCCAAGAAACGACGCCGCATGAGCAAAGTTGCTCGTACCCTCAGCCGGCTTCGCCTTGTCATCGACAAGTTCCATTTTCGCAAAGGGCACAGCGGCTGCAAGCCTGATGGCACTCGCCCGTTTCCCAAAACGTGGCCTCAGACGCATGCCTCGAGCTTCCCCAACATTAATGACAGCGCAGCTGAACAATCTTTTGCGTTTGTTCGCAAAATTGCGGTGGCGGCGCGGCGCATGACCCCAGTGCGTGGCCTTCTCTTCCTTGCGTCATTGCTGCACGCTCGCAATGTACAACTCGAACTCATGGGGATCAAAAAGGCAGAACTGGCAGCGGCCAAGAAGCGAAAATTCATGGCGCGCCGCAACTTCCAGGATGCAGTGGAAACGCTGCCATTTCGACGACCAGCTTCGCAGCAGCTCTAAATCCATGCCGACCTCCTGCTGTTTCACCCGCTTTACAAAAAAAGCCGACAGAGTTCGAACCGCAGCAAAATGAAATTTTCGGCAGCGACTTTCGTGCGAAATGTGTCCTACTTGCCAACCTCTATGTCTCCTGTTCGATCTCCATTGCCAAAGTCCTCCATCTCAGCCATGACACCGTGCAATGTGTATCTGTACTGTCGTCTCTGTTTCTTCAACATGTTTTCCATCATCCACGAAACTAACATGCAGTTTGTGTCTTGTACCGAACCTCCACGGCATATGCACACTAACGACATTTGGTCTCTGAACTTGCCTTAGGTTGTAGCGTATCAAATCGTATTTAATCTTGTTACACTGCCTTGGTTTGCAGCTTTCGGTTTGCAGCGCCCAGTTTCCATAGACTCCAGTTCCCTTAGATATCTATTGAGTTCACCACAATGCAGACATGCACTTCCCATGCCCTATTTGAACATAGTCCAGTCCAAAGCACATGCTTCTACCTTAGCTAAAACACACACACACATGGCATTTTGCCAATCGCAGCCTCACACAACCAGCGCTGCCCATCAGCACCTCTCTCCATGTGCCGTGCAACGAGTCGTCATCCGGCTGCAACGGGCTGCTGCTACGGAGCCGCTTGCCTTGCAGCTTAAGGTCGGGGGGTCGTCTGTACACGCGAAAACGGGTTCGTCTGTACACGCGAAGCGGGGGTCGTCTTTACACGTGAAACGAGGATCAGCTTCATGGACTTCATCTATTTCTTGTCCTCCTGTGCATCGTCTACACTAATCATATATATATATATATATGTTTTTTATTTGCCTCCGCAACGCTTCGAAACCGCGAAGAGTTAGAAGAGATGTTACTTGTCAGGTTCACAGAAGATAATGACGCAGGTATGTGTCAGGTGGAGTATCGATTCTCGCCTGGTCCATGTTTTCACGGTTCGAATGTTTTTGGCACGATATATTTTCAAAGATTCTCATGCTTACATTTTGCCATTTTCATGGTTGCCCTTTACATTTTTACTCGTGACCGTTCTAACTTTACCGCTACGACGTTACAATTTGGGTGATGCAAGTTTACACTTGTTGGTTGAGGTCTATGTTTAGTGCTTGCATGGAACAAATTTCCTACTTAGACTTTGCATTTCCCATGGTTCCTTTTCGCATTTTAATGGTTCCGGTCTACATTTTTTAGCGGGACTTTCCCAAAAAGTTTTCTTCTGTCAATTTTTTCTTTGCTGTTTTGCTTTCTATTTTCCAGTGTTTTTCTTCAGGCTCTTTTTTCTTCCGTGGTCTTTTTTGCTCTCCTCTTCTCTTCAACTGCTTTTGTGTCCTTGCCACTTTCAATACTTACGTTTTCAGTTTTTGGCAGGTTAGCTGCTACTTGTAGTGCTTTGATCTTGCCTTTGGTTCTATTCTGTGTCTGGTGTTGCTGTTGCTTTTGTTTGTCTCGTGTTCTTGTCTTCGATTTTTTGTGTCCCTTGGTCGGCCGGTCGGCCGGTCAGCCGGTCAACCGGGCATTCCGCCGGTCAACCGGGCAACCGCCCCGGTCAGCCGGTCAACCGGGCAACCGGGCATTTCTTCCCCTAGTCGGCCGATCGGCCGGTCAGCCGGTCAACCGGGCATTCCGCCGGTCAACCGGGCAACCGCCCCGGTCAGCCGGTCAACCGGGCAACCGCCCCGGTCAGCCGGTCAACCGGGCAACCGGGCAACCGGGCAACCGGGGAGGGGAGGGGTCAACCGGGATCCGGTCAGCCGGTTGCCCGGTCCGGTCGGCCGGTTACCGCCATACTCATGATTTTAATGAATCCATTTTGGTTCACCTTGGTACGCTGACTCACGAACTATGCTGTTCAGCGCTGTTCAGCGCTGTGCATTGAGGCTTTG
>Ga0126343_10000648_pt1 | contig 14163 bp, 7 predicted proteins | sample Cyp2metagenome_FD_92531 | JGI IMG/M metagenome (GOLD analysis project Ga0126343, IMG submission 92531) | Coral microbial communities from Lord Howe Island, Old Settlement Bay, Australia - Cyphastrea 2 metagenome | ecosystem: Host-associated > Invertebrates > Cnidaria > Coral ... | reverse complement strand
GAAGGGCAAAAAATATAAACGGAACTCCTTGCTGAAAAGCTACAAAAATGAAATCAAAATTCTCGCTAATCCTGGGTTAGCCTAATCGGGCTTTGAACAACCCGGCCCTGGGGGCTAGGCTGCTTCAGCTCGGGACGGGCGTAAAATGAACAAAACACGTGATCAGTACCATAAACTCGATCCAGTGCTTACTCGACTGGATTTGTTTGCTTTCACTAGAGATTCATACGCTCACCAAGGATGCAGAGGAAAATCTGCTATCACCTGCTCAGTCGGATTAAAAAAACATTGATGATGAACGCAAATTAGTTTTCCTCTGTGGTTCCAGTATCTGAAACTCGCGATGTCGGCTGGGGCGCATTGCAGCCCTCTGGGCAAAATGGCGAAAATCACAGACTTTCTTTATTTAGGAGGACTTGCAGCGGCCAAAACGGAGCACTTGCTCAAAGAGAAGGGAATTACCTGTGTTATTAACGGTAAGCTTATCCATATGCATGTTTTCGTAAAAGATTCAATTAATACCAGATTTTTTCGTACTCTTTTGGGATGCCCGATAGTAGCTGTTCGTTCATGTTTCCCTCCATGTTTTGATAATTAAGCTGAAGTTTTTTTTTAAATTTCCTGTCATTGTTTGAAGCATCGATGGAGGCTCCTGACGTGAGCTATGAATCTATTCAGTGTACAAGGATTAGACTTGAGGATAATCCTACCTGCAACATAGGGATACACTTCGATCTGGTCGCAGATAAAATCGGTGAGTTATCGCATGTAATCCGTGAACTTGAACAGGACCGTTTCATGGAGGAAGACGAAAACCCGTTCTGAGCTAGCTGAGGCACCATCAGAAAAAAATCTATTTATCATTATTGTAACCCATATATGTCCTCTCACAGGACTCTGAATAGATAAACTTAAGTCTTAAGGAATATTACCAGGGCGTCCCTCGGTTGAACCATCTGATACAAAGTAAGCTTCCCTGCTAGCAGAGGTCTCTTACGACGAGGCAATTTGCCTCGTCGTGAGAGACCTCTGCTAGCAGGGAAAAAGTAAGCTTACATAGCCGGTATCGGGAATTCTTAGAATGAACGTTAATTTTTCCTTGTGGCTGTATTGTAAGCCTATGTTGTACAGCAAACAACTTCGGTGGTTGAAGCTGTTGTATTGTTTTCAAAACATTTGGTGTTTCTAGCTCATATATTTCCTTGTCTGCTTATACTTTGCAGATAAAGTTCGGCGGGAGAGAGGCAAGGTGTTTGTTCATTGCATAGCCGGGGTGAGCAGGTGAGTATATCTAGCTGTCTAATGGGGCAGAAGTTAATCAGCATGAACGATAAATATTAATATCCCAGCTTGTTGAATTTGGCGGTTGAAAGTAATTGTCCAATACTTCACCACTAATTGGTCGTTTTGCATAACTGTTTTCTGTTGTTTCAATTTTAAATAAAGCTGGAAACTAAACTTGTATTTCCATTAAATTTTGAGTGAAACAATGCTAGACACAGGCCAGGTGGCTTTTTCCATAAGGTAATACATATCAATTTGCATTTTGTTGAGCTGCTGAAACGGGAAAAAACTTATTAGGTTACTGGACTCTTCTAAGATCAGATAAAAATGGGTATTTGCAATTTACATCAATGCTGGGGCTACACTAGACTATGAGCAGTCCCTCTTTCGCTTAATCCCTTGAGTGAAACTTGAAATAAACCGCACGGAAAAAAATGGCAAATAGATGTGAAATCCTGGGGATGAGGTGCACGCTAGACGAGAGGGACTACCGACGAAGCCCAAGAATTAGAATTATGCTTTGCTCTCATAATGCAAAAATATGATTGGCTTTATGTTAGGAGCATTCACAGCATGGTTTTGTCTCACTTCTTGAAGAGAACAGCGATTTTATTTATGACATGTTGTGTCCCAAGTTAAGAGGGTGTCAACAGTGGTAGATCTAGGGGATGGTCCTGGGGGCGGAGGGTGGAGGGGGGGGGGGTGGCTGCCCCCCTTATAATTTTTGGGTAAAAAAATGCACAAGGAGGAAAAGTTGGCTGGGCAAGCAAACCCCTCCCCCTTTCCCCTTCTTAAGCTCAAGGTCTGGATTTGCTACCTGTCAAGGTAAGGAATCCTGGAATCCTATTAGACCTGTTTAATATTAGATTGCAAATGTACACCAAAAAGTCAGCCAACTGTGAAAGGTCAAAGAAGTAATTCTCTGGCTTTGTTTGTAGTCCCTACTTTGGCGTGTTTCTCGCCCCTAGGAGTTAGTGTGGCCAATATTTTTCCTCACAGTTTCCTCATGACACACTAAGTGAAAGAGGGACTACTTGTAGTGTAGGGTTACTCATCTGGGGGGTAGTATGGATGAGTGAATGGGCGGAGTGTATCAAGGATACTTTCTGCCTTGCACAGTTATCTGTCCACTGTCAATGAGTTCTTAATATGTTATTTTAAAATAGAAGCATGATGTCCAGAGCATTGCTATAAAAACAAAATAATGTAAGCAAACAAACAAAAAACTCTACCAGGTTTGTTCTCATCTCTGTGAAGTGCATCTGTCTGTAATCTGTCAACAGACTTGTTTAAGTTATGAAAATCTGTAATATTCATTGTTAAAATGGATGTACATCACTTGAAGGATTAAATAATTATACATGTAGAAATAAACTGAAGCTTGATCTGTCAATTCTGAGCTCTCATGGGTCAACAAAGTTGTCAATCTTACATGCTTGCCTTCAGTCTACTTCTGAACAAGTTGCTTTCATTGCAAGCCTAACAGTTAAATTAGTTTATCTTTTAAGTTACTATAATTTCCTTACAGATCAGCAACTTTGGTCTTGGCCTACCTGATGAAATATCAAAAGATGAAACTTATTGATGCTCATGCATATGTGAAGCAAAGAAGACCACTTATTCGACCAAATCCTGGTTTCTGGAAAGATTTAGTAGATTTTGAAAAGAAGCTATTTCATAAAAACACAATAAATATGGTAGAATCAAAAGTTGGTGGGTAGTTGCATGTATTTTTATTTCAATTAAGAGTCAAAACAGTTAAGTTCTTGTTTGAGTACAATCATTGTTAAGGTATCCATGGAAAAAGTCCAAAACTCAACTTTTTGGTTAAGGTTGTTCTTAAAATATTCCCATGCGTGACAATATTAATTTTTAACTCAGTCAACAGTGCCCAAAGTTTCTTTGGTGGAAACAAAAAAATTGCTGTTGGTCTTCGCCAATCAGATAACTGCCCATAGATTTTGTTGGGCATAATGACCTCGTCAGATCAATGGTGGACAATCTGGAATTCTAGATAAAAGTAGCAAGCAAGAGAACTTTAGAGACATATAAGATGAAAATATTAAATACATGTATACACAAAGGGAAGTGCTAGAAAAGTCTAAACTGGCTGCCTGAGTCTAAACTGGCTGCCATCAATAATTTGTAATAAGGTGTATGTCACCAGAGCCAGCGTATTTGTCATATCAAGGCCCTGTGGCTAATATGAGGGACAGTTGGCTCAAGGATGAGACACTGAGCAGGACGGCAATTAGCTATGTTGGATGTTATTAGCTATTTTAGGCTTGAAAAAGCGTACATGAAAAATCTAGGTGAGTTCTAAGTGCAGCCCTCCTTACACCAAGCTTCTCTCTCCTTTATTTTGCTCCACATTTTTTCATGCTGCACCCCAACTTAATTAAAGTGTGGAAGAGACTAAATAATAACAGCTATTTAGCTTGTGTGGAAAACTGTTCCAGTGTAGTGTTGGTGACAGTTGTAATTTGTTTTAGTTGGGGATTGATGTTCAGCATATATTAATTAAAGTCATACTGAATACAATTGGCTTACAAACTGAATAATTAATTTAATTTTTTTTGCAAATATTTCTTTTCAGGATTATTAATTCCTCACATCTACCAAGATGAAATGCGCAAATTGGTGTGGTGACAGAAGAAGAATTACTCAATACGTACATACAAAAGTTTTTTAATATAAATTATGCCTAGGGTTGCCCAGGATGTATTGTTGTTGTTCTTGTTTCTTTACGTGTAGCTTATGCAGGTGTGGTTCCATACCGGTTTCCACCAATGTACAGAAATAGGTTAGATACGGAAATGGCTCAGACTTTTCAGAATGACTCAGGAATACTGGAAAGTGGACATTAGGGAGTTAAATTCCAAAACAATTCCTGCAGTGCATGGTCCGCGAACCCCTCTAGATGCTTGCACCTTTGTTGCTTGTTGTTTCGTTTATCGGTCACCATTTATCCTAGATCTGTGCTTGCTATAAATGTTATAGTCTGTGATCAACATGACTGAACTTGCCAACAAGGAATTTTTAATTTTTCTGAGTAACTGATGATCTCTTAATTACAAAATTCCTTTCTTCCATTTAAACATTTTTAGTCTTTCGGAGGCAGTTCTCTTGAGAAAGATATAAATTATAAATGTATTTCTCACAAGCAAGGGATAAGAAAATACTTGAGTCCTTGCAAAAAGTTGAACCTCAAGGGTCAACATATTGGTTAGTTATTAGTGAGGCAATAGCCCTAGTAGGTCCACACCAGTTTTATTAGTGCCATAGTTCACCCTACTGATCAAATGAAGTATGTAAACAAGTAGTAAAGAACTTCCAAGCAAATTAAGGAGACTGACCAATTAGTAGATGATTTCTGACTCAATTTTTGCATGCATCCTGTACACTAGTACTGCTGGGACTAGCAAAATGTTATGTAAGAGCACCCTGTGTGTACTTAGTGTAATTTGCTCAATGAGATGAGAACCATGTGTATTCACCTGGAACAACAATGATTTATTGTGATATATAGGCAACTATGTGTTGTTTTACTGAACATACACATTATCCCAGGTGCATATTAGTACAACTGGCTTATGTAGGCATTGTCAAAATCATAGCCACAAGGATAATTTTCAGGGCTATTAACTTAAAAACAGAATTGAATTTATAACTAAAATAACATAGAATTGTTAGTAATGTTAGTAAAGTGATGCAAACAAGTGAAATGTAAATAGACCTCGAGTAGTGAAATGGGCATTTTGTAATGTAAACTACTAGAAGAAAGTCATTACAATGAAATAAAAGTTCATTTTTTTAAAAAAAAAATTAGGTAACCAGTGTTTGCTTGTGTCAGCTGCAATGGGCTGTATTTACAGATGGCAGTTGAGTGGGTTGATACTTAGCTGTACCTGAATTTGTCAGAACTTTCACTCGGGGATATCTTATGTGGCATTATTAGCCGCTCAACGTAGTGCCAGCGCCGTTTTTAAAATGAGAAGCTTTTTTGTGGTCTATTTCCTACAGAAGTATTTTATGATGAAATGATTGTAAAGAGGCATTGTAGTTAGTTGGGTTGTACTTTGTATTTTTCTTGTGGTGTAAGTGGTATCTAAGCTCTATCAGCTCCCATTGTACCGTTCATTTCAAATCATATTATCAGTATTTCCCTCGAGCTCTGATGCCAGCACCCACTTTCATATTGAAATTCCTAGTTGCATGTAGTAAAATTAAGAGGACTGGGTGAAAGACTGCGTTCAAGACCAAGACTTGCCTGATTACCCTATTTCTTCGTGCGACTTTATGCTTCCTTGTATGATATCACAAATTTTGGTCTGGAGTAGGCCATAGGGTGAGGGTTAAGAGTCTGCAACCTGAAAACTAAAACTTTGGGAATTAACCCTCTCCCTCCACCCCTGCAGTCTCCTTCGCAGTCGCCCTGAAATCACAGGAGTTTAGGCACCCGCGGGCCACCCGCAGTATGGTGTTGAATAATTTACCGGTAATGTTAACAGTAGCTGGCTCCTGCCTGTCAGTCTCTCTGGTGGAGGTTGCAGAGATGCCAACCCCTGGAAATCTAAAAACTGGAGATTTTTCTTTTATAACACCCTGGCATCGAACTACCACCCCCCTCCCAAGAATGAATCGACCACTCCCCCTTCAAATCTACTAATAGCTTCCTATGCTCACCCCAACAATAAGGGCGAGACACACGATGCGACAAATCGCTGCGACCCATCGCGGCGACAAGTCCTCTTGATGCTGCGACAAGTCGCTGCGATAATACACTTGTTCGGTGCACGCAATCGATTTCGGAAGAGAGGAAATGCAAACTAGGGAGAGAAGAGAAGAGAAGGGTGAGGAGTTGAGAGGAGAGCCCCAATTCGGCCACTTCAGTAGCCAGTTCATTCGCAAGTAGACGCTTCTAGACGTTCTAGTGTTTCTTGTTGAAATGCTTCGAGTGAACATAGAACATACAGTAGATGACTAAAAATGAATGGTCATCGTTGAGTGCATTTGGCTGGTACAGGTGCATGGAGCGAAAAATACGTTCCACGTGGTGGACGAGTATCAGTCTGTCAACACGTGCTATACGGGTTAAACGCTTCACTGATCACGTGTTTCTTCAAAACAAGGAGCGTGCGTGACAGTCGTTCGAGCCGAAACATGGCGGTCGAGCTTGAGAAGATGGAGCCTCCATTTTCCCTTCATTCCATGAACAGTACGGCTTCCTCTGACCCAGATGTGGATTTGGTAGCTGATGAAGAAGATGAAGAACACGAACATAAAGGAGTATTCGTTTTGAGGGAAAAGAGAGGCGTTATTTATCCGCTTGACTACAAATACAGAGTTGGTAAGTTAGCTTAATTTAATAAGCGATATATTGTACTCTCCGCATACGCATCGCTAGAGATTTCTTAAGCCAGCCGAGACGAAGTGTTTGAAGATTGAGATAAATGTAGCGGTGTTAAAATGCGAGGACAGTTAAATTGTCATGTTAATGTGAAAACCCAGAAATTTGAGTCCTTTTACCAGTGATAAAACTGAAGCTGAACAGATCATATGTTATCATTGCCCCAGGCCAACAGGGGGAGTGCGGGCATACCCAGGGGCAATTGACATTTTCAATTTTTGGGTGTCAATAATCCCCACTCAAGAGCTGTTTGAACTTGTCACTGATACTGAGACCACAAAATCAGCATTGCTTTATTGAAATTTTAAGCCCCATTTACACTGCCGAAACATTTTGGCACGGCTCGGATGAAAAAAGTATGCGCACCAAAGAGATTGGTTCGGCACGGATAGATTTTGTCATGTAAACTACTTTGCCCCATCCGTGCTGGACCAAACTTCCACCCGTGCTCGGACCATGTCGAGGTAGTCCGAGTACAGATAAAATTGGTACGTAATCCTGAAAATCTAGCCCAGCTCGGATAAGGTGTGCAGTGTAAACGATCAGCCATGCCGAACCAACTTTTCTCTGATGAGCCTCTGCACCTTCGCGCCTTCACGCCTTCGCGCCAGCATGCGCACTAGACAAGAGTCGAGTACACCGGCTGAGATGTTGAGGTTTTTACCCGTACCAAAACATAATTTTACATCGTTTTGCACGGTAGAAGAAAGGACGTGTAAATGACTAATCAGTACTATTTTTTTGGGTACTCGTGCAACTTTTATCCGTGCCTTGCCTAAAATTTTCTGCAGTGTAAATGGGGTTTTAAGCTTTCAAAAGGTATACATTGTAAATCAGACTAAAATATCATTGACTTGTAAGGCTATACAGTCTGACCTCTGTTAAGCGGCCACCCTCGGGACTTCAAAAAGTGGCTGCTTAATAGAGGTTGGCGGCTTAACAGAGTTACTACAAACAAATTGAAAAGGAAAGGCAGTAAACATGATTTTATTGCCTCTATATAGCAAAATGCTTTTAAAAGGTGAACATATGAAGATAAATCCAGAATTCATAACCGCAACAAAACATCAAGTGCATTTCCAGTCCATGCATAGTTCTAGCTCTAACACAGAGGGCATGTAGCTGAAATGTACAGTATTTCTAGGGGTCGATAAAGTACATAAAAAATGCAAAACATCATGGACAAGTTTGCTAGGCCCTATTGCACCAACATTTAGTGTGTGAAAAAAAAATAGCTCAAGATATTTCATAGACAATTTATTTAAAATAATCTGTCAATGCTTGGAAAGATAATCTGCTAGCCGCTTAGTGGAGATAAAAAACCATATAAATAATACACTTTCAACAGCAAAAATGTGGCCGCAACGGCTTAAAGGGGCAGTCTCACCAAATTTATTGCTTCTTATAAACCCAATGAATGTGTTCGTATTAACTGGAAATCAACTAGTAGTTGCCTAACCTTGCTAAAATGCACCGTACTAGTCATGAAAGTTATTTACAACATGTTGTGGCTACGTACGAGTAGGAAAGAAGTGGTCTAAAACTTAAAAACGTCAGGCCGACATTTTCAAGTTTGACAATGTTACTTGGACGAAAATCACTGAAAATCATTGATCTCTTAGAGACTGATTTTATTGTTTCTTTTTTGTGCTCTTAAGGTTATTTTGTTGATCAGTGAGTTCGCCTTTAATGATTTTAGGATACTTTGCACAAAAACTTTGTGATACTGCCCCCTTAATAGAGGTGGCCGTTGAATAGAGGTATCAAATACAGCAATTTACTGACAAAAAATATGGCACTTTGGAAAGTGGCCGCTTAATGGAGGGTGGCCGCTTAATAGAGGTCAGACTGTATTATTAAAGGACGAGCAAAACATATACCTGAAATATACCCTCTATTTAAATATCATTTTCAATTTCAACAAGTATAAGACAGTAATATGTTTCATTTGTTTATGTATGTTGTGGTTCAATTTTATCCTTGGTTCAATTTTTGTTTTCCTTTCTTTTCTTTTGGGAGCGCACGATGAGAGGTTAATAATAGGCCCAGTCCACCTCCATCAAGGATGTCAATAATCCCGATCCTTGGGGATGCCCTGGTAAAAAAAAATCACTTTTCCCCTGACATGGCTTTGACTTTTCCCCTGATGTTTTTTTGTCAATAGCCTGTGTATGCCGGCACTCCCCTCATTGGGGCAAGACATTGATAGGTGCATTATATAATAACCCAAATAAGTATTTTTATGATAACTGCAGAAATTCTTGTGTGCTCATTGGCTAATTTTTATTGTCAATAAGAGGACAGACACATGAATCTCTAATTTATGTGGTGCATCAACAAGTGAGAGCGGACAATTGGTCAATTTGTTATTGTGAAAATCAAATTGATGTCAGTTTATGATGCGTCTGTCCTGTTACTGTACTGGCAATGAATTCCGTCATAAGATTGTCAATTGAAAGTAGTCTGCAGATCCACTAGGCTATCACCTCTTGGATCCACAGCTACTTTAACCACATGCAACCAAGGCTCACTGTGTGTTTCACATGGGTAAATATAGAAAACATATGAGGTGAAGTTTAGGTCTGGAAATTTGCTAGAAGATCGACTAAACTTGCCATGTGGTGAGCTGTTGTTGTCCTTCATACAAACACAAAGTTTCGGGAAAAATAGCCCCCTTAGCTCTTCCTTCATAGTTTAGTGACAAGGTAAGAGACGGAAGCCAGTGTAGAGACTCTGATCGAGCCAAAACCAAGATGATTTTCTTAGCGAAAATCGAATCCAGTTGCTAAATAAACATGCAAGGCTTGTGGAACATTAGTTTCTCTAAACCATGATTCCACTGAAATATCTCCAGCTAGCAACGTGAAGCCAGCAGGCTCGCTCCGTAGAAGTGACTTAAAGGGTGACCCGAAACCGTTGTGATCGCAAACTGTCCAATTCAAAATGGCACAGAACTTGGGATGCCCCGTGACCAGTATAATAAGTCCCCCTGGAGGGAGGGGAGTCCTACATTGTTCTTTGAGCAATCAGTGGATTTAGAGACATTCACTCCTTCTAAAATAGAGTTAGTTATTTCATACAGCTGCTTTCTATTGGTTGAAACGTTCTCTTTATGAAAACACAATCATTTCAACGTGGGGATAGTGTATTGCTGCAGCACAATAGAAAATGAGAACAGTTTTTATCTGGATCATCACTTAATGTGATTTGTGTAGTTTTGATGCTTCTAATGATTATTAAAACAGAACTTTAAAAATAGTGTACCAGAAGTTGAATTTCTATTTGGATTTTACATGTATATCATTTTTAGGTAGTCTTGTTAAGGCCTGTCTCGATATTGTTTATTTCCATGCATCACTACATATTAAATATTTCCTGTTTTACCATTTGTCACTTTAGTAATTAATATCAGTTATTGTCAAGGGGTATTGGGGCTTTACAAACTGAATAATTTTATCTGCTAACAACATGTCTAGTATAGTGCCAGTAGTATTTTTTTATTATTTCAGTTTGTATTTTAAAAGGAACGAACTTGAACGAAACACTCTTAAATGCCATTGCTACTGTCTTTTGGTTATCAGTATATGGTAGTTTCCATGGTACTTTCAGGTGCTTTTCAGAATGTTCATGCATCATGCCTTAAAATTGAAAACCTCTCTCACTAATTTGTGGTTAAATATATTCATGGAATGACAGCAATTTACATCCTAATTGTTCTGGCTTCTCTAGAGCTTTGCATGTTAACTAGTTACTTTCTGCACTATCGTCAGCAGTATATTTCATTTACAAAGCTTGTGTTCTACAGATGTCGACAATGGAAACCATGAATCAAGATGTTGTGTACAAGAATGCAGGTTTTGTTGAGTCCACCTTTGTCTGTCTTGACAATCCTGTATGCCTTAATGTTTAACTAAATATTGCTAAAGTCCTTAAGATTAATCCCTTGAGAATTTACCCTCTGACTAGCACACAAACATACATTAATAGACTACTTTACACCTTCATGCAACTGTTCACCTGTAGCATGGAAGATTTAAATAGTTTACTTTGTGAAGCCAAATATTTTCCTTGATCTTTCAGGAACTATCAAGGGCTCTACATAAAAATAATAACAATCATTTACAATGTATAGTATAGAATAGAGTCCAAAGTGCTGTGGATTTGTTGTCAATGTTTTATTGTTAAAGTTTACATGTAATTTCCTGATGGAGTATATCAGGAAAATACAACATAGCCATAAAATAAAGTGTTACTAATGTGATTTTGGGTTCAGACATTGTTAATAGTCATGTAGCTTTCTTCGAACATTTAACAGTCAGTAATAAATTATAATTTTAATATTGCATATTTAACAGACTTTTTGCAGCCTAGTGGCTTCTTTCACTTAGCATACATGGTAAAGTAATTACTCTCACACTTTTGCTCTGATCCTTTAACGTGATTTTATTTTACTGGAAATACACTGTAGCCACCACTGTTCAAAGTGAAGTCCTATAATTATAATATTGTAATTATTATACTTCGCCACTCCATTGAAAGTATCATAAATGAAGGACTGATTAAGTAGTTATTGATAAGCCTGAGTGTGTTGCAGTTGTCTCTTGTCTACTCCCGAGACAATAATGACAACATCTTTTAAACAAACATCAATTTTACATGTAGCACTGTTAGCACTCTTTTCAACATTCTTTATATGTGCAGCAGTAATTTTAAATTTATGCTAAATTTTACTCTCTATATTCAAATTTTAATGTTTTATTTTATCACCGATTTTTATATGTCAAGGAGAGTAGAATGTGACGGCTGTCTGAAGCTTGTGTTATTGAATACTTCCTTTAGTTAGTGCTATTAGTTCTTTGTTATGTTCAATGTTTTGGTTTTAAATATGTTTGCTTCCGTTGTTTGGTAATAGTAACTATATTGATGGTCATCAGAAAGTATTTTGTCATTTCTGAAAGATTTGTGGTAAAGAATGATCTTTCAAATCTTGGTATATTTTGAAATCAGGTTGTGTCAATTGAGAGTCTAGGAATCTAGACCTTGTAAAATATTGAGCAGGACATGGAGTTTCGCTATTGAAGCCAAATCTGAGTAATTAAAGTGCTTTACATGTATTTTGCTTGTCTACCAGAAGTACTCATAAAAATTATGGATTTTGAATCATAGCTTCTCCGACCCAGTTCAAAAAATTTTAGCTCTTTTGAAGTCCAAGTCTAAGATTTTAAATTAAAGTCTTGGCGTCTCAACATGTCTCGGATTTCACATTCCATGGCCATACCCTAAGATTGACATCCTCCAGACCCCACTTTAATTTCCTAGACTAAGTGTATATTACATGTATCTGGAACTCATAAAAAATCACATTTGAAATGCTGACTGTACTGCTTCAGGTTTCTCTGTAACACAACAAACCTAGTGAACAGGGCTGGGTTCAAGCCCGATTGAGTTACATGTAACCCAGACTTGGCGAAAATTTTGATTTCAGTTAAATTTTTTAATGTTACAGTGAGGTTTTCTGGTTAAATAAATACATTGCCTGTCCTTCTGTTTTAAATTTCAATTATCTCAAACTACACAAAACATAGTATTACATATGTAAGCAGTGACAAACATTTTTGACCTTTAACCCTGGGTTAGTGTTATTGAGCTTTTGAACAACCTAGCCTAGGGCAACTTAATTTTTACTTTTGTATACAAAATGCAAATCCAGTTGAACATTTTAGATGTTATTTATCAAAAGTTGAATATACATGTACCTGTGAGAGTAGATCTGGGTACATGTACGGTACTTTGGAGAAAATGTCTTAATTATCATATGAATGCCTTTGTTTATTCTGACTTATGCAAATTATTTATATTTTTCAGATACCTGCTACCCTGAATATTATCCTCGTTTTGTCAATGCACCTACTGTTATCACACTTGTTGGTCTGCCAGCAAGGGGAAAAACATACATGGCTAAAAAATTGGGTCGTTATCTCAACTGGATTGGCATCAAGACTAAAGGTTAGAGATGAAAATAGCGTGTTTAGTGAAAAACGCAACACAACAATAACTTTGAAATAAAGATTTAAAAAAATTAGTTGTCATGGTTTACATTCTCCAAACAACCCCAAATTTGGTCAGTTCATGTTGTTGCTTTGTAGAGGACAGCAAAGAAATGTAGTACCGAGAATTACATGCATGATGCATTTGCACACCCATTGCTCCCTTCATTAAACCTTTTGTTTAGTGACGTTTTCGTTGCAATTGCTGTCCTTTGTACAGCAGGGGTGTCAGATGCAAAGGTACAGATATACATGCATTTACATATATTTTCGAATGCTACATGTACCTACAGCATCTTGTAACTCGAGGATCTGAAACAAAATGGTTGTGATTTCTTTCCTTCTTTTGTGAAAGAAATAATACACTAGTATCAAAAACTAATTAATATGTTTCATTTCAATTGCTTGGTAAAGAAGTGCAGTGCTTTGCACCTAGCAACCATTGACATTGTCCTTAACCCTTCATTCAACAAGCACATTATGAAATTTATAGAGTTGAAGAATCAAGCTTCATTAAAGTGCCACCATGATCAAATTTTCACCCCTTGATTTTTTTAGGTTAATCAGGTAAAATTCTACGAAAGATTTAAGACGCCGTGTACCGTTTACAAATATCTGCATTGGTTCCGGAAATATTGAAGTCTGAAAAATGACTAAAATATGCAAATGAGATAACTGATGACATCATACACTCAACTAAATATTTCATCAAGTATATAAATAGCGCTATCTTCGTCAATTTGCAGCAGAAATCATTGAAACTTGGCAGGCTAATAGTTCTAAATGCACCACATCCACAGCCTTTACAATTTCTGTTACCATGGCAACCTACTCTTTTCCAGTCCCTCCAGGCTGATTTCAATAATTTAGTGGTTCTAAGCTTGGAAGACATTAAACAAGGCTATGAACTCAACCTAACATATTTAAATGCTTACTGGATCATGCAGATGACGCACCATTGGCAATAAACAGTATAGAATGCTTCGAGTGGTCAGAAAAGCCTTTTATTGTGGAGGTCTGGAATCCAGCATGTTGCCATGGTAACAAAAAATGTAAGCTCATATTGCAGGGCACCTCTAGTAGAACCTTACTGTAAAAAATCAAACACTTTTGAAAAAAATTGACTGAGATATCCTTGTTTATCATATTTGATCAAAATTTGGTTGAGTGTATGACGTCATCATTTGGCTAATTTGCATATTTTGAAAACTTGCATATCTCTGGAACGAAAAGAGATATTTAAAAACAGTAAACAGCATTTTTATCCTTATACAAGCTACATGTTTATGTCTTAAAATCGAGTGTAAAGTATTAATGAGTCAAATGAGTCAATGAGTCATGAGTCATGAGTCAATGAGTCAATGAGTCAGGTCTGAAAAAAAAGAAAAATTCTGTAGAAACAATAAATTTATGCGTTACGTT
>Ga0126343_10000647_pt1 | contig 14173 bp, 11 predicted proteins | sample Cyp2metagenome_FD_92531 | JGI IMG/M metagenome (GOLD analysis project Ga0126343, IMG submission 92531) | Coral microbial communities from Lord Howe Island, Old Settlement Bay, Australia - Cyphastrea 2 metagenome | ecosystem: Host-associated > Invertebrates > Cnidaria > Coral ... | reverse complement strand
GCTGTATGGGCACAAGGGCCCTTGAGCTGAGACATCAGCTACTTCGAGCGGTAGAGAAGAAATAGAGTGGTGCTCGTGCACATTCCTTTTCATTTGTGACTTCAAGCTGTTTCCGCTTCGCCAATATATATATATGCGTGACAATTGCATTTTCTATCAGCAAGGTTGCCACTGTATCCATCTAAATTTGTCCCTATTGAGCCTGCGTCCAGCAACGTAAAGTAACGCATGTCGTGAAGTTGCAGCAACAACCCCTCGCTCTAAACCTCTGACGTGCTGGCAGCAAGATAGTGTACACGATTCATTTCAAGCCTACTTCCTACTCGTGCGCAGTTTGGTGAGAAACTCTTCAACTAAGAATGAAATTTTGTAGAGAAACTCCGAGTTGGGGACGGCCGGAATGGTACTCAAATTGACATCACCTCAAATTCACTCAACCTTGCGTCTACTCAATTTCAGATTTCTTCAACTTGACATTGACTCAGCCTTACATCTTCTCAACTTCACATTTCTTCAACTTGACATTGACTCAGCCTTACATCTTCTCAACTTCATATTTCTTCAACCTCAAATTGACTCAACCTTACATCTTCTCAATTTCACAGCTCTCAACCTCACATTGACTCAACCTTACATCTTCCCAACTTCACATTTCTTCAACCTCACATTGACTCCACCTTCCGCCTTCTCAACTTCATATTTCTTCAACCTCATACTGAATCAACCTTGCATCTTCCCAACTTCACATTTCTTCAACCTCATATTGACTCGACCTTACATCTTCTCAATTTCACAGCTCTCAACCTCACATCTTCTCAACCACACATGTCTCAACCTCACATTACTCAACATTACACCCCGGCAAGGAGCAAAAACTATTTCTATGGTCTCTCTTTGGCGTCTTGCAACCAAAAACCGCTCCTGACTGTTTGAAGTTGTGTACATAGCATGGTGTTTTTTCAAGTAAACAAGCGCTGGTGCTTGTGGTACAGTAGGCTCGGTTGCGCGACGGTTTCGAGCAACTTCGGCTTGGCGCAGAAACGGTTTGGAAATGCACGGCCATTGAAGCTGAGGTGTCAAGGTGACTTTTGCCAAAAAAGTTAGGAGGAGCACAAGCAGAGTATGGAAGAACAGACAAGAGGAGAGTAGAGCAGAGAAGAGAAGGGCAGGGTAGATTAAAGTTGAGTAGAAGGGGCGAGCAGATTGAAGTGGAGTGGTGGAGCAGAGTGTAGTGGAGTAGAGCAGTAGAGGAGAGAAAGAGGAAAAAGAGAATAGGAAAAAGAGAAGAGGAAAAAGAGAAGAGGAAAAAGAAAAGAGGAAAAAGAGGAGAGGAAAAAGAGAAGAGGAAAAAGAGGAGAGGAAAAAGAGAAGAGGGGGAAAAGAAGAGGAACAAGAGAGAGGAAAAGGAAAAATACAAAGAGAAGAGGAAAAAAACTCAAGAGGAAAAAAACCCAAGAGGAAAAAGAGAAGAGGAAAAAGAGAAGAGGAAAAAGAGAAGAGGAAAAAGAGGAGAGGAAAAAGAGAAGAGGGGGAAAAGAGGAGGAAAAAGAGAGAGGAAAAGGAGAAATACAAAGAGAAGAGGAAAAAGAGAAGAGGAAAAGAGAAGAGGAAAAAGAGAAGAGGAGAGGAAAAAGAGAAGAGGAAAAAGAGAAGAGGAAAAAGAGAAGTTGAAAAAGAGAAGAGGAAAAAGAGAAGAGGAAAAGGTGAAGAGGAAAAAGTGAAGAGGAGAAAAACACGAGAAGCACGCTGAGTAGAGTACCCGTGGCTGTTTCGCGTGGCAGGCCCGACGTTTCCTGCCTCTCTAGACTGGCTGGTTGGCGCTTCTGGTCCGTTTCTACAAAGTGTCTGTGTGTGAGGGCGCTTATGTGTAAAAAATTCTCTGCGCGAGAGCCTCACTGCGTCACAGCATCTGTGGGATTACGGCGTATCTACCTACTTACCTATCTACCTATCTACCTAGTTGCCCACCTACCTGCCTGCCTGCCTGCCTGTCTATCTATCTATCTATCGATCGACCGATCTATCGATCTCGAGCTTTCGTTATTCTCCATCCAAAAAGCATCGGCCGCCTTCATCCTAACCCACCGCCCATCCATAACAACCGGAATGTGAAATTGTTTGGTCCTTTGATTTTCGATATCGTGTTTTATATAGATGTTTTGATCGCCTGCTCCACATCGTTGAATTATTTTCCAAACGCAATGCCACATTCGGTTTTGCCCCTGCTTGTTTGAGTTTTCCAGGAAACCTGATCTCAATGTGGCGACTGATCTTTCTGGCCGCCACCAGCAGTTCTGCCCCAACGCAGTTCAACAATCCGTGGGACAAGAGTCCCAACGATGGTCAGGCCAACCGTGGCCAAGATGCGAACTCTTCCGGAAACAACAAGTCGAATAATGATGGCGACAAACATGCCATCACCTTAGTTGTTTTTTTTGCGGGAAGAGTCGGAAGAGGTCATAGCAGCACGGTCAATGGTTTGCAATGTACTACCCTGATCATGTTGTTAGTTTTGTTCTTCACTTTGAATGCGAATGATCGTCTTTGATTCCAGGTATCTTCTTCACAGAACCAAAATGAAAAGCGTTGAAGAATTTTTCCAGGCCTTGGTTTGCATCTCTCAGCATGCAGTTTGTGTGTTTTTGGTTTCTACTGCCAGCATGATCGGAGTTTTTTTGTGTGGTGATCGCCAGGAGGATGGGACCAAAATACTTTTCGTTCCATGTGGATCCTCCTGGATCGTGAGTTGAGTAGCTGTAGCCCGGTGTTCTCCAGCGCCCTCATGGCAAACTAGAACTGATTATAGTAAACTGCAAACCAACTTGCACGTTGCCCAACATGTTGAAAAGCAGAGCAGAGATCTTGCAAAATAAGAAGTTTTGTGTTTGAGGGACCTGTTCATAGTTTGCCATGTCACCTTAGATCGGATTATTTTCAAACCGTCCATGGTGGAGTTGTGCCACATTTGTGCTCATTTTGACTGTAGAGTTGCGTTGTGTGTCTTGTTTCTTTGCAGCACAGCCTAACTTGATTCAAACTGCAATCAAGGTTTTGTCTCCTCACAAGCTCGGCTGAACCAACACCGCCTCCCACGTACAGATTGCGGCATACATTTGTTTGAAATAGAACTTGGGAACTCATCAACTTCCATTACGAGTTCAGATCTACAGAGATTTACAGAGTTTTTGCTGCTCAGCGTGCGCTTTTGGACCACCTGAAACGGGAGGTAGATCATATGCCTCGAAGTTCCTTGGCATTACACTCTTGGCGTGGCCGGCCATACCTTGCATTATTACTTTGATGGCCGGCCACGCCAAGGTGCAGATCAGACAATGCAGCAAACCTCTGTTGGTGGAAAATGGAAACTAATCTTTGAAGAGAGCGAACCTTCCACTTGCACAATTTTTGCTGTTCACGCTGGACATCATGTGCTTCCTGGGCAATTGGGTCAAAGGCAGGAAAGTAGGCTCTTGACTGACCCGGATTAGTGAGCTGCCCGACACTTGGAGTGTTCAGGTGTTTTGTCGACACAACCAACCAAAGTGAAGTCATTGTTCGGAGACTGACAAAGAGGCATGAATGTCCTGTTTCTGTTGGTGAATCTTGAGTGTTTCTGTTCCGAAAGTCCAAGGTGTTTCCTGGCAATGGTAGGAGTTTGGAAGGCAGGCGAAGTGACTTCAAATTTGCTGTTGTTCCGCTTTGCTCAGTCTCTTCATTGTGAAACTGACTCATCTGCCCCAGGAAAACTCTGATAAATGCTCCAGAATCGCGGCTGAGACATCCACACCTATCAAGGCTGGCTCGCAAAAGGATACCACTGTTGACTTTGTGTTTTCAAGAGAATTTCTCAGAGCATTGGAAACTGCTCAGAACATGCATTGGTTTCCCTACATAGTTGAACAGTCCATTTTGGTGGATTTTGTTGTTCAACATCTTTTTGAACACATCCGTCATCCAAAATCATGCAACTGTTGTTCAGTCTTCTTGTGTTCTATTTTGATTGCAGGTTGGCCAACGCCGCTCAAGAGTAGGTGTGTACAGTGGACGCTCTGCCAATGAGGCGCCTGTCCCAAGGAATGGGGCACCGATTGCTCAACATTTGCCGGTCTGTCAGGGATACAAATCATCGTGGTGGAGTTCATCAAAGTCGTTGACTCAACCTGACGAAGCTTGATCATTCCAAATGGGATAAGCATTGCTGATTTCCAGCCGCATTCGCAAAGTGACTGACTCTTGAATTCAACCATGCGTCTGGGGGTGTCTGAAAATGGCGCATACCGTAACCTCAAAATGGATACAAGAAAGCATAGAAAAGATCGTGAACCATGGGATTTCCGTGTGCTCGGTTTTTCAGTCCAACCCATTCAGCCCTCCTGCACAGAGTGAATCAGCCCTGTCTTTGCATGACGGCTCAGCGACAGCCCCGTGGGTGGCGATTGCCATGCCGTCCTACCGCTTGTATCGGAGTGCCATAGCTGGTGCAACTGGAAGGATTGGCGAGGCGGAGCCGTGAATGGAGCTGCCCGTTCTCAGTTGACCAAAGCGAATAAACATGGTGTAGCTATAAGTAGATAGAAATGTGATTCGAATACATCCTGAAGCTAGTATTGTTTGGATGGAATGATTATATTGCGAGATCGATTCCTTTTGCAGACAGTTCCCCTTTTCCTTTTTCCTCGCAAGTCGTTCGGAGCTGTTTATCGCGAGCTCAGATTTGCCCTGCCAGGCTCTGATCAGACAACTGCTCTTATCCCCTTTGTGCCAAGAGGTCCGTCCTGCCATGTTTACAGCTGCATGGAATCCCCCATTTCGGCAGACTTCCTGAGGTGCATGCAGTGACCAGACGGAAGATCATTGCCTTCGATGAGCTGCTCGGTTTTGGGGAAGTTTCCCACCTTGGCATTTCTGGGTCGAAATTTAAGGCCATGGAAATCAGAGATTGACTGATCCTTGTAAGGCCATCCCAACATTTGAGGTGGACATGTTTAGTTGACTTCATCCTCATGTTTGTTGATTTGTTGCTTATCCAATTTCCGGAAGTAAACCATCCACACGTCTGGGGGCGATTGTCATTTTCAGTTTGTCCTATTCCGGACCTGCTGTATCCGCGTTTGTGTCGGATAAGGCCACGAGAAATTCTTAGGAACAAACCATCCCAAATTCTTGGGGAGCATCCCAAGTCTTGATCATTAAACAGATTAAACATCGTGAAAATCATCAACTGTGTTGGGTTTTCTTCATGCCATGTTTGTTTTGGATTTTTTGGGGCATACACCATTCATGGCCCCCCACCGGGGTTCACAGGTTGTCGGCCTCCGCGAAGCTGAAGCAGCACTTCGCCGACTTCGGTGCGCCGAATCCACCACCGATGGTAAAACAGGGGAAAATACAGAGAATTTGTAGAAGTTCTCCAATGGAAATCACATGTTTTCCGCTGTTTTCCCATGAAATCCAGGAGTTTCTTGTGCGTTTTCTCATCAACCAATAGGCATAAGCATCATAAGAAGTGAGCAAAGTTTGACAAACTGCTGTGGAATGGACCTTGTTTGAAACTCAGAGAGTTTCAGGAATGAACCAGCCAGCAGACCGAGCAAGAAGCGAGCAGAAACCGCTTGTTTCACCTTCAAAGCATATGTTAAGAGATGGATGTTTGCAATCTGGACGACTCAAGATGTTGTAGCATGGCTCACACTCCTCCAGGTGTGGGGTTCACAGAGTCTGCAAAGTCTAGCTAAATCAGCATCATACGGACAATCAGTCATGGGACATGGACTTTGTGGCGGTCAACTTTTGGAAAAACTGGAAACACACCCTAGTGCGCATAGTGAGGTACGGATCTTTGCGGCTTGAACGGATCTGCCTTGCAGGGGATTGATGCAGCAGGATGCTCAGCACGCAGCAACACACCACCATGGTCCACTCGTGTCCAGTCGCTTCCAGTCCGAGGCGTTTTGCGGTTTGGGCTCACGATCCGGGTGGTCCACATCCGAGTGTTGCAGTGCCTGGTGAAGTGCCACCTGATGCACACCACTTTGGGACCCAAGGTCAGATGAAAAGGAAATGGCTGCCGTGGACCGCGATGCTGTGATGAGATTTCTGAGGCCTGTGCTGACAGAGGATCAAACATTTAGACCCTGGGACATGTATTTGTCGAGTACGAAATTTCCAGGTAAATTTTCTACCATACCCACATCACCATCCATCACCATCACCGGATCCCCACGAGTTTCAACTGAGGCTTTGCCAAGAAGCCAACGTTCCCCACGTGACGGTTCTGAGTTCCGCCAAAAGCTGAGACTTGCTGCAGGTCAAGGGGAACCGTGGGTGATTTGGGGCACCCACCCGAGGCGTGGGCGAATACCAGCAGCGTGTTTCCCTTCGCACGTCTGCAAGGACCGGGGGCGTGTCTGTTTCTATTGCTGGAATGATCCAAATGAAGTTACTCCAGGATCCGTGGTCAGTAAGTAGATGTAAGTAGGGTGTATCGGTATATCACGGTATATCCCATGAAACATCCCGTCATCCTGGGTAGCAGCCCTGCCGCCATCACTTCCGTTGGATCATCCCAGTGGGGCATCTGGATTCGATTTCCGATGTGAGGCGAGACCATCGAGGCTCTGAATCTCTTCGATGGTGAATCATGGTGAATCATGGTGAATCTATTGAACTTCCAACCTGTGGACCAGGCTTTGGAGCACATGAATTGCTGACAGGCCATCAGTGCGATGAAGACTTTTTCGAGGACTTCAATCTTTCAGCCATCAGCCGTCACAGGCAATGGAGAGCGCTTTGACATCCGCATTGTTAAAGGAAATGGCTAAGTTTTGCAAAGAAACAAGCCAGGTCTTGGTTCAGAAATATGATATGATTCTGATATATAATCATATATATATGGTATGACATTATCTTTCCATATTGTTTTATCATGTTTTTCCCTTGAAACATCTTTGTGACTTGTTGATGTGGCGATGTTGGGATCTTGTTTCGCCAGGCGCAGACGGCCGACTCCTGAGTGGTGGCAGCTCCCTCCTGGCCCCTGCCTGAGAGTCACAAGATCTGTGGCAGCAGGGATGTTGGTGGAAATATTAAAAAAACACAACAGTTTTAAACACCTGATATATGGATATATGTTGGATATTGGTGTTAAATATCCTGATATAGGTGGATGTTGGTGGAAATCTATATGGCTATGGATCAATACCTATGAAAATACCCATTTTTATTAAGGGATGAACATCCATAAATCCCAGCTATTTTGATGTGAACTACAGGGGTACTATTGGTTTTGACACACTGCCATATATCCATGGACAATTTAAACAGTTGAATAGGGGCGAAAAAGATCTGGAAGATCTGAATGAAATCGACTTCTTTTCAGCAAGTTATGTGCACTCAACGCACGGGCCCCGTGCTGTTGAGATCCCCGGCCCATCAGTGCCAAGGGAAATTTCATGTGGCAGTCCCTGCCTGTGGCATCCCAGCAAGAGCCTCAGCTTCCGTGAACCAAACTTTGAACAATTCAGAAGTTTCTACAATATATTTATGTTGGAGTATCATTTACCATGTATAGACTGTATAGACATTAATGATTTCTTTATGTTGAAGAATCCAACCATTTTCCAAGATCACTTTTTGTTCCCAGGTTCATGCCCAAGGTCTATCGTCCCATCGCCCGGGGACCCTGGTGTAACACCTGGGGACCCCAGATGACCCCAGCCGCCCAAAAAAACGCTTCGCCCAGCGGCGTTGCCTCGAGGCGCTGGAGGATCTGGCGCTGGCCATGCGGCTGAATGTGGAACTCTGTGATGCCTCGGAAGCCGTGGAGAAGTTGGACTACAGGTGGAAACTGAAAAAGGAAACTGAAAAAGGAAAATGGGAAGAGCACACTGTTCAGCTGTTGAGATTTGGAAGTTTATATTAATGTTTATCTTATTTATATTTGATTCTGTACGTGTCTACATGTATAGAGATACATGTTATGATATGAACAGATGAAAACCTTCAAGTGCAGGAAGGCCCAATCTGATTCATCTTGCGTTCATTGCGGTTCAGACTGTCCTGTCAGGGGCATGATGATGATCATTGGCAAAGACGCAGACCTTTGATCCGAGCGTTCTGAAGACAGGCCCTTCACCAAAATGTTGGACAGGTCCCATTTTGACAGGTCAATCCAGCCGGTATTTCACTTCCAAAACTGTCGGTTAAGATGGCTGAACCAGGCAGCCAATCCTCCCTGATCTCCATAGAGATCCAGCTGCACGAGCACAGCCAGCTCCCGCGGAGCGCGTGAAGGCAACCCCTGGGGTCGCGGAGAGAAATGGCGTGCCATGCTCGGGCCATGCCATGGCCGCCATAGCCTTGAGAAGATGGACCAATGCGATAAGAAAAAAATAGAAAAAGGAGTGTCGAGCTGCTGAAAATCCAAGGCTGTAGCGAGCTGTCATCTGGAAGGATTTGGAGCAGGATTCTTCAGTTCACTGTGGTTTCTGAGGTCAGTGAGCGCATGGGAGGAATCTGCCAGAAGCCGAACTTGTGAACTTTCATGCTGTGTCCCACCGTTGCTCGGAGTCTGTATTCGCCCAGGGATTTGGAAGTAGCAAAAGTTTCAACCTCCTTTTTGTTACACCCAAAAGTTTGAAACTGCCACCCGAGTTAATCAGAAAAATCTCAAGAATTTCCCATGGAACGTTGCGCATCGGCGTTTGGCCCAGGTCGAGGCACCGCCTGGTCTTGCTCGTCAAATCACGACGGGAAAGACCGTTGATCCCGTGGTGAAGTGTTTGACCCAGATCCTCCAAGAGAAGGTGGGATTTTCTTCAGCGATGGCATCATTCAGTGATCGGAACACAAACTGAACATGGCTACTGATGGCATGTTTGATTCTGATTGACGAAGTTTTTCATGCAATTTTCATGACATTTCACTGTTTAGATTTGATTGGCCAGAATTGGGGCTCCAAACTTTGATTCCAGTCGAGTTGATGCAGGACGTGCAAGCCAAGATGGATGCCGAGGGGTATGTTAGCATCCAGCCGCATGCTTAACGGAGTGATGACCTGTCCTGGTTTTCTCCATTCTACCAAAATGTTGGGTGAGATTGGCCCGCCCTTCACAATTTTGGTGTTTTGATTGCTTATCCTCAACATTTCTCTAGCCAATGGATGGGTTAAGCCTCCCATAACTTGCACATTACTGGCCATTATTCACCCTTTACTTCCAGTTGGTGTCATTCACCCCCCACATGCTGACAAGGAAAAGTGATCGATATACATGGAATATGATGGAATATATATATATAGCATCTCATTCCAGTGTGCTGGGATGGGCTGCCTCAGGTGGCTGCTGAAAGTGAAATCCGCGCTCAGTTGGGAGTGCGGTGGCAATGCGAAGTCCTTGGTATCGGCCATCGAGAGCCAGGCTGGACTGCATGCTGTTAATGGTGGAAAAGCATCCGAAGATCTGTGTTTTTTTTGGCCCAAAAAATGGTGGGGTATTTGGATCAACTGGTTAATCAATTTGAGCACTTTTTCAGATCATCACATCATACCAAGAATACGTGGGTTTCCCAGTTTGAGTGATTCTCTGACAGGTGGGGATTCAGTTGGACGAGGTGCAGGGATTAGTTGGGATTGGAATTTATATCCCATGGGGATTCAGTATCTGAATATCACACACATATCACACATATATCACACATTTCCCATCCCATTTTTCAGGAATCATTCCAGTGTGATCTCCGTATCACTTTGGTGAAGAATTTCACGTCCCAGTCAGATGAGGCTCATCGCCGTGTTCGACTGCGCAGTTGCTGCGAGCAGCTGCTGGTTGAGGCGCGGGTGTTTTTTCTCCGTTTTTGGAACAAGTGATTGGTGGACTCCACTTGGATGGTTTTGTTCAACATCAAAATCGGATGAATCGGATGGTTTCTTGTTGATTCCAGAAATCGAATAATTGCATCATGGCATCCCGGAATATTGGATGATTTCCCCCAAATCGAAACCCGGGTGCAATGTATTGGATCTATTCGTATCTATTCATTTTGGCGTCCATATTGGGTGTACTAAATAAGTGGAAGTAGATTGTTTAATCAATATAAAAAGTTGGCTTGCTTTTGGTGCATCATTTTGTTGGATCAGAAACCATCCAATTGTTGCATGGGTTCAATCATTTTGACCCAGTCACAAATGGTTACCTTGGTATTTTTCCACCTGGCAATGATTTTGATGGATGATGTGAAGTGCCCTTCAGGCCAAGCGCTTGATGCAGCAACTCCCATTTGGTGTCGCTGGATGCTCAGAAACGGCTTGCAGTGATGCAAAATGTTGATTTCTCATCGGATGAATGGATCAAGTGCTGGGTATCACCAGAAATGGTGGGTACCGGAAATCGTATGTGATGAACGGATCAACTCTACCACTCCGCAGTTTGGCTTTCCAGGTGCCGCTCTCGAGCTTCTTCGGTTTGCCTTCGCTCTCGCAGATGCAGAAATGCTCTGAGTTGGACGCTGAAGGTGCGGCCGATGAAACGAGTCCACAAGGGAACCGCAACGATGCCCTGGCACGGTACCTCTGAAGTGTACTGTACCAGCTTTAAGTCCAGTTGTGGAATTGATACCAGTTCACTTCTTGATATATCCTGGTATCAATTCCCCCACAAATGGCCTCAGTTCTGTGGAAGCGTAAGGCTACCTGTAAACCTGTCAGTGGCTTCCTTCCGTTTAACTATCACAGCCAGGCCTACTCCGGAAAGCGTTGACTCGTGACTCCGAGCTGGTGATTCAAGGCGCTTTTGCCCGCTCCCTAAATTCTTGAACAATCCAAGCTTTGGTTTTGATGTGTTTGGTTGAACAATCTCTTTCTGTTAGTGTCCTTCCTCTTGTCAAAGCCCCATTCTTAGTGGTAAAACCACCAATTCGCGGTGCTACAACCTGCATTTTTGGTGGTTCGCCCACCCATCCCAGTTTTAACGCTACCGAGAACGGCTCAAATCTACCGCTGAGGTCGCGTGGCAGCCACGTGCGGAGAAGTTGCGCAAGTCAGTGGAGCAGCTGTTTTTGGAGCAGGAGACGATGGTTTTTTGTCGTTCCAATGGTGAGTTGTCTATATCCCCATTTTGGATCAGCTAAGGATGAATCTAGGGTTAAGATTGGGGGGTATATATCATGGGGCGATATCAAAAAACAATGGTATTAAACTGGAAGATAAGACTGATAACAACCGCAAGAATGGTGGATAAATCTGATAGAAACCTGCAAAACTGGAAGATAAAACTGACAAAACCGATACAAACAGGATTGAGATGGACTGGGTTAGTACCAAGAATTGAGCTTAACCAACGAACATGGGGTAAGTTAAGATATTGAATACAAGAGTGATGATCGCAGCAACTGACACTAGTGAGGTAGAATTTGGTTGAAACATGTTCGAACGGGGTCTACCAACAAAAACGGTGGATAAATGCAACCATGATGATCAGAATAGCTCAAGAGTGCAGATAGGAAGCAACAAGTGATGGGATTCCAGTCAACTAATGGGATTCGACATGAACAATTGGAGAGTTTAACATGGATCGCTCAGAAGCTACATATAGAGCTTTCACTTAAAACCCCGAAAAGTTGGGATGGTGGAATTCGAGCAACAGACAGAAAACCAGGAGCAACGAAAACTATGACAGTCACTGATGGGCCTTAGAGTTGGATCAGAAGCCCTGTGTCACGTTGGGTCGGACTACCTGGTTTACTTGGATCCTTTTGGGAATTTCACGGAGCATTTTTTTAAGGAGAAAATCGTCAGTTTTCAGGTGTTTGGAGGACCTTTCAGGCGATCCTTGGAAGTTTTGGCATCCCTTGTCACATTTGGAAGGACTCACAGCTGCACAGCAAGATCCAGCAAAGCGGAGATGTGCCACTGACATGGTCCGATCCACAGCTTCCAATTTGATCGTCAACCTTGGCACTAATCATACAGATAAACCATCATAAACGGACAATTTTTTGAACCCAGCAGGAATGGACGGGGTTATAACATGTTATAACTGTCCCATTTCTCCCTGAGGATCGTGGGAAGATACGCAGAGAAGCTGGGCCTTGCGCATTCCAATGTGCGCACCTCTGAGGCTAGCTAGCCTCAGAAAGTCGAAAGATATTTGGATGAGAACGCATTGTTTAAGGTAGAAACACTGAAACACCTTTAATCAAGCTTTGTACTTGTTTGTATCTTTGGAAAATGAAATATCATGGACTTTCCAATCATGCTATTTTTCCATACAGTCCATACATATCAATGCAATTGTGTGTGGAAACTTGAAACTGATGTTGCAGGCATTGGCAGAAGCAGTTGCAGGAGCGCTCCAGGACTCTCAGGTTTTCAAACTGAGACTTGTGTGACGGGTGTCAAACTTTCCATTGAAAGAAAAATCAGGGATGTTTCATGATGTTTCCCCTTTTTCAACCCCATCTTTTTGATGTTTCTCAATCACTTTTTGCAGATTTTCCGCCGTCAGGTTCTGCGCGTGGACCGTCACCGCTTGACCGTCCGCAAGTGCCGGAGCCCGGAGCGTGCCCCTGAGGACCCGCGATCAGGTGGAGCACCAAACTGGTGGGTTGTCGTTGTGTCTTTGAAACCAAAAAAAACGTGTGTGTAGAATGCATGGGTTGCGAAGAAGGCCATGTGTTTTTTCAAAGGGTTTTCTTCACAGTGGGACGTCGGTTTATCATGTCAATTTGGGGATAGATTTGGAGCGTTCATGGAGCTTCACTTCTGCCGAAGGTGAGACAGATCGCCAGGCAGGGAGAAGTCACGAGACAGTTTCTCTGGTATCGAAACGTGAACAATGAGCTTGCTGGACAATTTTGTAGACATTTTCCAGTTGTCCAATTTTTTTCCATCAATCTGTGTTTCTTTGGTGTCCAATTGTTTTCCCATCAATCTTTATGTCCATTGATATTCATGAAATTTTTAGTTTAATTGGTGTTCTTTCCATTGAAAACCAACTTTGAAAACCGGTTTGGTCATCCCACACCGATTGGTCACTGATTTGCCAGGAAGGGGGAGAGCGCAGGGGAGGCCGTAGGGGTTCCTCAGTTTTTCCGATTTCGTGGGGTCAGCAGTAAAAATTGCGGTTGATAGCCTGGTTTGATGTTCCGAGTGCCTGAGTTGAGTGAACCTTTGGTTCAGAATGGCTGAAGAGAGAAAAACTATGGTCATGTGACTATGTGTACCACTCTTTCAATTTAGGCATTCAAAATATTGAGGTGCAGCAAGTCAGTTGCGACAGCTGCTGGACTTCTACTTTGAACCCTTCACGCTGCAGCACAACAGGCACTTCCCAGATGGGCAATCGGCAAGGGCCACGCAAACATTTTGCCGTTCCGGTCTGTAGCAACATAATGGAATACATTGACATGCATTATATTGATCACGAAGCGAAACACAGAAGCTTTCGAGCTAACTTGTTTTTAGGTTTACCATCTGGTTATTTAACATAGCCATGGAAATGGCCCATTTATAGATGGTTTACCTATTTAAAATGGTGATTTTCTATGGCTATGAAAGGAAGGCAAACATCACTGGCTTCCCAGGTGCCGAAAACATCACCTGTGAACATCACCCGTGCGAGGTATCTACTGGACTTGATCCTGAAGAGAGCGGACGCTCCACAGGTGCATCAAGTGCATCAAACCATGGGAATTTCTGGAGTTTCTGCATGGTGATTCTGAAATCCCAATCTGAAATCATCTACAAAAAAATGGTTTTCTAGCAGATTGTCCAATGCCATTTACATCATTTATTCATATTTATTCATGTTTATTCATGTTTTTCTGGATTTCAAGAGTACTTCAACTGGTAGATCGGTGCTAACCATAGTGAACCCCCTATGGACACCTCAGGACAAAGGCCCTTGGCGAGTGGAGGCCTGGCGACAACGCCATTTCGCTTGTCAGAATGGCGTGTTACCAAATGCTTGGTGATTTATATGCATACACACATAGGTATGTATATATATATATATTATGTATATGTTATATTATGTTATGTATATATATATAGAGAGAGATATGGTTGTTCCCTCCGACGGGGTGTTCACGCGCACACACACACTGCTGAATGTGCATTTTGTACTGTTCTTTACAGTGTTTTCTGCTTCTCTACAATGCTGCCCTGAGGGGGGGGAGG
>Ga0126343_10000646_pt1 | contig 14177 bp, 8 predicted proteins | sample Cyp2metagenome_FD_92531 | JGI IMG/M metagenome (GOLD analysis project Ga0126343, IMG submission 92531) | Coral microbial communities from Lord Howe Island, Old Settlement Bay, Australia - Cyphastrea 2 metagenome | ecosystem: Host-associated > Invertebrates > Cnidaria > Coral ... | reverse complement strand
TTATTTATTATTTCCTATTGCATGCTTTCTTTACATATTATTACCTTCCCCCAGGAGCTCTTAGGTCAAATATTAGTAAAACGAAACATCAGATATTGATTAAACACAAGTTTGTTTAATTTTGATACACCCAAAGGGTTAACAGCGAAAAATTGCATTATTTTGGTGTATACACAGCAGCAATGGGCTTTACAAGTGACGCCTGTTGGTTTTGCTCTTAAGATCGTTGCTCATAAAAAAATAATAAAAAGAGAGAGGCGGCGCTAAAAAATGAAGCGGGCGGAGACGAGAAACATGTTTTTTTTTTACTTGGCCTAAAGTGTGACTGTCAGGATAAATTTTCTCACGATATCTGCTTGCCTGGCTTCAGATTTAGAGGATGCAACTTTCCTATTATCTCTTGGAAGTGAAGCAACACTAAAAACCTTAGCCCAGCGATAAGTTGGTCGTGAGTGCGTTGCTGCTGCGAGTAACGCTGCTGCGTGCGTGACGAGGTCGTGATATGCCAACTTATCTGTAGTTTGCTGAACTCCTAAAACATGCTATCTGAAACGTCAATAGGAATGAGCAAAAGACTCAAAAGATGCGTGACACTGCTTCAAAAGTGGAGTAGAAGGCAAAAATTCTTTCAAAAGTGTCAAATTTGTTTTGGTGAACTAGACGTTTCGGGCTGAAACGTCAGCGGTAACTTTCTTCGGTTTCTCCAATTTCTTTTTTCTCCTTGATTTTCTTCACGGTGTCGACATTAGCCCACTTTGGTCACGCAAAGAGCTGCATTTTCGGCGGTGACGTGACAAATAACAATCATTTAATTCATGCTTCGTCATGCCAGGCAAGCCAGCTTGGTCTACAATCAACTTCCGTATACTCAGTTTTTAATTTTCCAGAAGACTTAATTGTAATAGCCAGACTGTTGCTCCTCTGCCTTTCAAGCGCACTCAAATGAAACAAATTTGATGTCATGCAACGTTCCCTGTTTACAGGCCCTGTTTACAAGCAGGTAAGGTAGCCCTAGTGCTAGGTTTAACCCAGCAAGAGCGTTACCCTGGCACTCGCACATTGCTTCTTATCTTCAACGACGCATTTACAAGGCAGCTAGGGTCACCCTAGCGCTAGCGTAACCTAGCTGATTACTAGGGTTATCCTGGGGCTAGTGTAACCCTAGCGCCTTGTAAATGCTTCGTTCGGGACAACTTGCTTACCCGGGACAACCATATTTTGGCCCAGAAAAGCAAAATATGATCACAATACCGACAAAATCAGCGAATTATGACCCAGAAAAAATCAATTTTTTTTTCACAATTTGCCATATTTTTGCTTTGGAAATAAAATTTTCCGGTTTCTTATCTGTTCGTGCTTTACTTATAAGGTAACCGAAGCGTAACAAGCGTAAAGTTGTCTCGGGCAGTAATGTAAATTTTGCTTGTAAACCCGGGCAATCTTTTAACCTTTTCGCTCTAGGGTTACCCTGGTAGTAGGGCTACCCTACCTCCTTGTAAACAGGGCCTAAGACAAATAGGCGTTATCGAAGGTTTTCGACGCCATCTTGACGGCAATAACGACTGCGAAGGAGACTAGGCAGACCTTCCCTTTTCCTAAATCCTTACTCGAGGGAGTTGCCCACCCCCTCCCTCTGTCCCTTTATATTTTTTCGCCCTCACTCACAGTTTCGTTCCCTTCGTCAGCACTAGGAGATAAATACCGGCTACGCAAGCTAGGTTAACTGAATGGGCCAGTAAGTATCCGTTAAATTCTTAAATACGTGCTCACGATAAGCTCGAGATAAGTCCCCTCCCCACCCCCCTCCACCCGCCCCACCCCCCCCACAAAAAGCAGTCCATTTCAAGATCCATTTTCAATTGAAATCTTTGCTTCCAATAGCCTCTTGAGCAGACATTGGTTATAGTCACGCAATCTTCCTTTCCCTATGAACGTTTGTCTGCTGGCAGCCGCTTTTTCTCTTTGGGTCACTTGGACGAGTGTTCAGTCATGGCGAACACAAAAGGGCGATATGGCGGTGGCTCATTGGGTGCCGCACTCATGTCTCGTCCCATCCCCTTTACGATGATATGAATGAGAGAATGTCCATGGTCGCAGTAAATTCCCTTCCTAGCACAGTTTTCAATTGAGTGTCGTAAAACCAAAACCAAAGTAATCACTCTAGTGAATCACAAAGGACAGAGATAATCAAGTGAACCAATCAAAACACGAAGTAATTACATGTAGCTGACGCAAAGTGCGGGAAAACGCGTACGACTGAATCACGATTGGTTTTGGTTTTACCTCCGGTTGGATGAAAAAGTGGCGCGAGTTTTTTTAACCAATCGCGTAGCGTAGTAAACTCAACCCCAATTACTTTTCGGCACTCAAATGAAAACCTCTCTAAGTCATTAAGTGTATTTGTGATGACTACAACAACACTGAGATTGCGCAAAAAATGCCCGACTAAGACAAGCGCCTGTTACTAGCTATGGTCCTGTATCTTTCCACTCGACTCCTAATTTCATCAAACGTCTGATATTCAATTTCTTTCCTTCTTTCCACGATAGAAAAAAGTAAGTCCTTATTAAGACGTCTAGTAATTCATTCGTAGACTTGGTGCTGATTAAAATGGGAAGGCTATGTAGACAAATCCAGAAGAAACTTCCGAGAGAAAGTAGTTTAGGAATTACCAATCACAAAAATAGTTCTATTGCCGGGGCACTCCCTCATTTGGGCTGTACGAGGACGTGCCGTTGGACAGGGTACAGTTTTTTGGCCTCGCTGTCCTCAGGGTATACAATTTGCCTTGCATCTGTCCTAAACAGTGTCAGAACCTGCCCTAAACAGCGTATGGCATTACGAGACGAAAGACTTTAACCTAGACTGTGAGCAATCTCTTTCTTTTCTTAGCCTGCGACCCGGGCATACAAGAACTTAGATTGAAGGCCCATGCGATCGAGCGGCGAACGACGAGAGACGCGTTTCTTTTCCTGATTTGCGTAATTTCAACTGAGTTTATAAACCAACTGTTAACCGGAAATTACAATGTCATCAATCAGCGTCAGATCATTTTATGGACAAGAGTGCTATTTTTTTATATTATTTTTCCACTTATTAGTATTATAACAAGTGCGCTTTGACAGAACAGATCGTACTGATAGGTCTAGTTTCTTTGTCTTGGATAACGTGTCGCACTGGCATGAAGGATCCCGCTGGTATATCTATTAGCGTTTTAATCAAAATAACGTTAACCTCAAACATAAGTTCTACTTTTTCATACAAACCAATAACAAAACGCAAAACGCTTGTATTGAAACGTAGTCGCCGACCTCGCCGATTTGTTTGTCTTTTTAGAGGCCTTCCGCTTTGCTGTCTTACGCAAGACCTGTTATATCGCTTTATGCCACTAGTTTGCGCCTATAAACGTGTTCTTAAACAGTTTAAATTTCTGTAAAACCGGACAGTGTGTAAACAGGGTCCTGAATTGGAGGCTAATGTCATACACGTGGCAGGGGTTTTAGAGTATTTTTGTCCTAAGCAGGGTCAGGATTTCAAACCCTCGGCGGCAGCCATACACTCAAACATGGGTCAAGTACCCCCCCCCCCCACCCCGGCCCTTCGGGAAACTGACGTCAGCCCGGCTGGTGAAATCAGGCCTTAAGTTAACGTGTTGTTTCTTTAAAAGATTATTTAAAAACGCTGACAAATGAAAATATCGAAAGTTATTAAAATATTTAAAATCATCTTCACTTGACAAATGTGAATCATTCTAGACAAGCGTGACACTATACTGCAGGGGAAGGGGTCTTCCCGGAGTATATTAGAAGGGGGCCTACGGCAAGTTTATTGAATAGGTTATGTCATAAAAAGATGAGCGATTTTGGAAATCCATTTTTCACACCTGACCGAAAAATCAATAGCCCATTTCAGATCACGAAAACTATTATATACTGCCCTTCCATACGACATACACCATGCATGACGTTATTAATTAATAATCAAGAATGGCATTCGGGTAACAATGCTTCAGATATATCGGAAGGGCTCGAAATTACTCGATTATAATGGACGAGTTAGGTTTTATTGAATGATTAAGTGATTTCTATGCCCTGCTTCAAACTGAAACAGCTCAAGCTAAATACTCTTTGATGCCGCAGAGACCGTTCTATCTTTTGCGACGGATTCCACCCGGGTTATCAATAGTTCCTTTATCTGGTGAAAAATTGATTTGAGGGGCGTTCTGATGTCCTGACCTCAGCGCGTAGAACAAAACAACAGAATTAATCTCAACGCATTATGCATTGGAAAATCATTTCTCTTGTGGGCCTGATCACGGGAACTGAGCTCGTTCATGGACTGGACAATGGAATCTTCGATGCCGAATTTTCCCTCGTAAGCATGCTGATAATTGTGATATTTTGCTTTGGTGGCGTTTACCTGTGTCTGTATTTTACTTGCTGCCATGAATATCTGTGTTCTGCTGAGGACCATGTAGGATGTTGTGGAGATCTTAGAAATGAAGAATTGAAAGCTAACGGCGAGGAAAATGGAAATGTAAGAATGGATTCTTCACAGATAGTTCAAGTTTGAAGAGGCGCTTATGAATAATGTGTGGCAAACTGTAACATCGTATAATTCCTCTATTTTAACACTTAAGCCGGATGTACAAGTCCAAAACTCAGAACTGCGATTGTCATTTTGCTGAGCCAGACGGAAGATCTAGGACCTTTATTTGCCTTGTCAGGTGAGACACTTTTTGTTTCGCATATTCATAATTTTCATGAATTCAACTCAACGCGGAGCTCACCGTTTGAAACACTGAAATGACTCTAAGAGACCTGACAAAATAAAGCTGTGACGAGAGCTACTAAAAGCTTTAAACAGCACAAAGATACGAATGAAGAAGCTCTGTAATCTTTGAAACGTTTACATGAACAATTTGGAACAAGACGGCAGATGTTTATTTTATTTATTTTTTCAGTTTTTCACGAACTCGACGATGAAAGGCATTTTGTTTGGGTCCAAGGCCAACTCTGTTATACTTGAAGTGATTTGTTACTTACGAATGAAAGTTCACATCGAGTAAATCGGCAACTAATTCATTTAAAAGAAAACGAATTCATTTATGAAGTGATAAACAACACAAATGAAATACTACGGTGGCAAAGGGAGCTGCATGGCAGAGGAATGTGTTAAAATGAGAAATCGAACTACGGAGAAAAGATCAGGAGACTGCATAATCCTTAATATGGACTTAATTAATCGAGTAATGAAGTTTTGAAAAGCCCAAATCGGACCTACAAAAGGATAGAAAAGTAAATAAATATTTAGTTAATCTGTATGAAAAGGGTATGGTCTGCGGCGCCTGCCAGTAAACAGCATTCGTTTTGTTAGCTTCAACGGTATCAGCATTAAGAGGACACTGAAATTGACAATTTCCAAATCCAGAGAGATACTAAATCTTGAGCTTCCGATTGAAAAAGGCAAGTGTCAGCTACTACACATGAGGACTCGCATGGAGTATTTTTTAGCTCACTCCATGAAGCCATCGTTGCTACAGACGCTAACATCGATCAAATTAAATGTTTGACAATCGGCGTGCGCAGACTATGCAGTGGCCCTGTAGCCAAAGCAGTGTTTTTGAGGCAATTTCGGTGGAGCTATGTAACCAAGATCGACATTTTATATCAGTCATGCCCTTTCGGACAAAAAAAAATCACTTATCTTTAACCACAACGCCTAGTCCCGGACAAAGGTAGTTGGGACACTTAAGCTGGATGATGTATCCCCCATTGGCCCCGACCAGTGTTAGAAAATGTTGCGTTTTTTGCATCTAAAGGGACAAAATAACCGATTTTCTCTTAGCATTGTAAGTGGGGTGGGGGAGGGGGGGGGGAGGGAGTGAGAGAGAGCTTGTAAATGATTGGTTATGAGCGAGCTTTTGCTGTAATTTATATCTGGAAGATACCTTGCCTGCATAAACATCCCATCTAACAAATTTCGGGGAATGCAGCTGTTAGAGTCACTACAGAAACTAGCGTAAAATAATCAAATGAACATGTTTTCTAACTGCTTCTTGTGTGCGTTTGGCTGGTGCACTTCGGATCACTTAACAAGCGCCCGAGTTGTTTATTTCAAATTTAGGAGAAGACGGGTGCGCTTTTTTGAGGGGGGCCTGACATGATCACTTTTCTGATACATCATCTGCATATAAACGCCAGCATAAGCTGTTTATTGACATAAAAAGCTGATCCCAAAGTTTAAATCACGGGACCCTTAGTACGTGTTTACTAAACGTGTTCACAGACTGACACAATGTACAAATCTAAGACTAATGGGGGAAGGGGAGGGGAGGGGACGTTTATTTTAAATTTTGGCCGATAGGATGGGCTCTTATTCGAAGGGGACGCTTACTGTATTCGCGGGGTAGAGGGGGGAGGCTAATTCGAAGATTTACGGTACATCCTTTTTTGATACTCATGTGTGCTAATTAATCTCACTCTTATACCAGAAGAATAACTTTGGGTAGAATAAGACTCGACCCAATATGTGTAGCCGTCTAGTCATTCAGGAGCCGCGCGCGCGAGGTACGATGGAAAGGAAATTTAAGGTCATTCCACTGAAATAGAACCTACACTGAAATTTTTGTCAAACTTCGCCTATTGATTGTTTGTATTATAGGAACTTAAATTTGAAAATAAAAATGGGGGGTCCCCACGTTCTTTTAGGAGCGACAGCACCTTGTTTATACCATATAAATCCTTATAAATAGCACCATGATTGCTTGCTAAATTCACATTTCCGACAGTTGCTTCTTGCTCAACACTGAGATTTGGCCCATATTTATTTTACAAAGAGAAATTTACTACTCAATTCAACACAACAGGAAAAATGATAGGTCACCACGCTCGTTTTCGAGAAAATGACGATTTACTTCTTTGGCGAGGTCCAGCCGCAAAGAAAAAGCCGCCATTTTTTAATGCGCTCGCGCTAGTCACGCGTAAAATTATGCGCAGTAGGGATGCGCTGTGCAATACTGGGGAATAACCTTAAAAGAAACCGAAGAGTCTCCACTTTCAATTCCCATCACTTCCCGCGCTCCTAAAACATGCATGCGTCTCCTGAAAGACATGAAAGGACCAGAATCTACTGATGTGATCAGAAGTTTGATTTTCAAGGAAATTTTGCAAAAAACTACCCGTGTACAACACAAATATGCTGCAACATATGCAGTAAAAACGCATGCCCACACACGTCGTTTTAACATTTTGCTTACGAAGCCGGCTCTTCCTTCTGCGATGTTCTCCTTTTTTTCCCAAAATAAGACATAACTGACAGTAACGAAAACCAAACCAAGTCCAGACTATCAGTTTTTTCAAAATAGATAAGAGTGAATGCTTTCTCTAATACCATCTTCGTTTTTATTTAGCTGAAAAAAACACATGGCTAAGTCAAATTAACATTTAGTGCACTTGCTAACGCCTCATAAACATGTTAAAATCTTCAATTAAATTTTACGAATAGCCTCCTCTTCTTTCCGAGGAGTTGTCAGTACACTTGGCCTCACGGTATCGGCTTTCTGAGTAAATCTGCCGTGTGCCGTAAATCCGACGAAATTTTGAAATACATGGTACATTGTCTTCGTAAAGTCAGTACAAGCCCCTACAGAGAAACAACACAGGAGGTTTAAATCAGGTATAGCTTGCAAATGGTGACTGTTAGAGGATCTAATGCGATTTTTTAGTGGTATGCAGGTAAGCAGGCAAGCAGGCAAAGAATTAATAACTTGACACTTACCAAATCTCCTTGTCACTGTGTCCGTTTAGATGATCAAAAATTGCAACTGGGCTGGATTTGCCAGCCGGAACGAGAGCAGGAAGGACGCGAGCTCCAGAAACACGGCGTGCACGAGGGATTTGCTACAAAGAAGAATGTAAGAGCTGTAAGAATTTTACGAGACCAAGGCTTTTGTTCTTTTTACATTGAGATTTAGTATCACCCAATTAGTGGCCATGGACTAATGCAAATCCTGCATTTTGATTGGCTACGCTACTAGAGGTCTATATGTAATAGTCTTCGATTAGCGAGCTGAAATGGCGCAATCGAGTGGGAAGCTTTCTTTCGTTTTATTCCCAAATAAATATTTCTTCAATTTGCATTTGCTAACTTTATTATTGCTTTTTCTATCCGATTAGTTGGGTGATACTAAAACAATTAGAGCCTTCGCCCTCAAGGGCCACGGATCAATAGCCCATTCGGCTTCTCCTCATGGGTTATTGACCCGTAGCCCTTGCGGGCTACGGGTCTAATTGTTAATTTGACCCAGTTTACAATACACTGGAGAAATTTAAAAACCACAGTTGGGCCGGCCTATCTACCGCACTAACCGTCACGAAAACGGAACTTTTTGAAAACCGGCGGAACTTGAAAACGCCAGCTTTGCGTTTTAATGCGGACGGAAAAAAACGGAGCTTTTGTAAAGTGATGACGTCACGATAGTCACGTGATTTCCTACTCGAGTCTTCCTCAAACACCATTCCAGATAACCGGTCATTTTTGCTTTTTCAAATTTTACCGGCGTAACGTGGGCGAGACACACTTGACGTGTTTTCCCGGTGAAAACACCGTTTTCCAATTTCTCCGGCTTAACGTAGCGGGCGGGGCGTGTGCGCATTTGCGCGTTTAGCATTGCTTCTTTATTTTTGTCCTAAATTAAATAATGATCATATTTCAATCTTAGAAAAAATGTAAGTGATATATATACCTGTATATTTAGATAAATTGTCCTGCCGGTGAGACTATTTTTAATTTGTTTAGTCGTAAATATCTCATAAGGCAACCCTTTGTATACATAAGCCTTATTGGCTCCTTTGGCTTCTTTACCTCATAGATTTGACATTTTTGAAAACATTTATTAATTTAATATAGAAAAATAATAATAAATGACTCTTAAAAATTGCGAACTGCTAAATACTAGCCAAGCGGCCCATCAGGTAGGAGCTTATCCCAGTTTTCATAGCATAAAGCGACTAGAAATACTGATTTTCCACTCCTAGATGGAATGCGAATATATCCATCGCACGGTTCTAAGCATAAGTTCAGCATAAGTTCACTGTTTTACCGCGACTCACTACCTAAATTACCCCGACCTGCTCCCGTACTGGCGTCGTAGCTCAGTCAGTCGGTAGAGTATCGGAAGATCTAATCCGGAGGTCGTGTGTTCAAACCCCACCGAGGTCAAATTTCCTTTAAAGGGGTAATAATAACCTAGGGGGATTTGGTGTATCGCGGCAGTATCGGATCGAGAGAGGCACTGTGAGTGAAATATGTTGCCCAAGAACACAACACAATGTCCCCAGCCAGGGTTCGAACCCAGACCACTTAATCCGGAGACGAGCAGGCCACCGCGCCTGCGGAAACTTCAATGCCTTGCCAATAAAATAAAACTGGCAAATGATTTAATGTACGATATGAATTTACAATCGTACGTGAGTACCTTCAATCAGACTGAACTTATACATGTATTTCTATAAAATGAAGAAGCTACGTTGTCTTCCGCTTGTTGAGACTGTTTTGAGGTTTAAGTTTTAAGACTACCACTTAAAAGTCTTTCACTGTTCGTGATCAGTTCACTGATACTGCATGATTAATTTTAGAGCGGTTAGAATGAAGGAAAACGGCAAATTCATTCGTTATGAAGAGGGAGTTTTTACCTCATTCGGTTCCTCTGTTTCTTCCCGTGCTCTTTCTTGTTTAGAATAAAATCCGGGGTAAGTGGAATACATCGTGTATGATGACCCTCTAGTGTGTAAATATACTACGTCCAGTCTGAAAAAAAAAAACAAACAAAAACATCTTGGTAAGACTAGATTACTTAAATTATCCCTCGGGTAGAGGGGTGGGGGAATGGGGGATGGGAGGGGGGTTTCCTAAATGGCGCTGACGAGGATGCACATACGAGGAAAGAGAAATGCCGGGTCTTTTGTTTACATTTAGTGTGTCACATTTCTGAATCCCCCCTTTTTGCAATTACGATGATTACATGGTGTTTGACTTAATCTTATAACATACTGCATCTAACAGTAGACAGGGATTTATAGAATTAAACCTGAACAAGTAAAAGGGGCTTGATGTCCTTGAAAACCTTGAGGCTCAAGTCACTACTTAAATGGTTTAACTGTCTTTATTCAGGTTATAGCCCCATCAAATTAAACAGAAGACAAATACATAGAACTAACTGAACTGTGCGAGTAAAGGGGCTTGATGCCCTTGTAAACCTAGCTGTAAGAAGTATAAAAACGCATAAAGCAATAACAACAAACAGAAAATGAATGAATGAATGAAAATGTTTTCATGATTTATTTGGGACCGTATATCATTAGGACACACCCCTCTGATTTTATAAGTTTGGAACACACCCGGAGGAACCTTTACAAAGAGGTAACTGGGAAGGTCGTAAGAAATTTTGGAGACAACTTGAAACAACATAAACATTCAGTTCCGCTCAGTCCTTTACGCTTGGTTCATGTATGTTTGCTTTGCAGCTCTTTTCGCTTTTAAATGGATCCCAAGAGCCACCATTGGCCTTATAAACATCTGATACCAACAGTTACAATCAAGACATAATAAGGATCACTAAAGGCCAAGAAACACTATGCGCCGGGCAAATCGCTGCGGCACGTCGCAGCGACAGGTTGCTGTAACAAATCTCTTCGTGCGGCATGTGAAAATCATTGTTGCTGCGACACTGAGAATTTTGCCGCTGCGATCAGTCGCACAAATTCAAGTTGGTTTGAATTCGTGCGACATAAATAAGCGCGAGCAACCTTGTCGCAGCAGCAGTGCAGACGAAGCGAATTTTCGTCGGGATGTGTCGCAGCGATTTGTCGCATGGTGTGTCTCGGCCTTAGGGACTACCAAATCACTCTTGACCTGTAATAAGTACGCAGAGCATTCTCCGATTTCAGTGGTAGAAGCAGGCCCGGCTACGTTAATGGGATACCAATAAGCCGCGGCTTCCCCATAAGATTCCAATATTTATAGTCCCCGATTACGGCTCCTATTCACAAATGCCAGCCTCACCTTTTTTGTACCTTGTTAAGCCTTTGTGCCATGCAGACGATGATAACACACTGAATGAAGAAAGCTACGCACAATGCCATGAGTGCAGCGATGACGACTGCAAGAAATGCAGTTCATGTAATTAACATCCAATTTGTTCTAAATCTAATTACATACAAATATACTGTAGTGTTGAGCAGACAACAATTTTCAAACTCACGTATTTCGATCGTCCTGCTACAGCATATTAATGAACCGCCAGAACAACACTCAGCTGAAACTAAAGAAATAAAAGATATCAACTGCGGTCTTTTTCCAGCGGAAACGCAAAAACCCTGGATCGTTGTTCAGGTGATTTTCTTGTAATATACATATCTTTTTAATATAGCACATTTCTTAATATAGCACATTAATGAACCGCCAGAAAAACACTCAGCTGAAAATAATAAAACAATAATATCAGTTGTGGTCATATTCCAGTGAACTAAAGAAAATGGATCTTTGTTCACGTGATTGTTATTATGCATAAAAGTTTACAAGTACACTAATAAGAATGCCGCAATCTGATTGGCTGACTTGTACATTATCAACCATTGGTGTGCAATTACTTAAGGTTGCCACTTGGCAGTGGCAAAGTTTTCTTAATTCTTCTAGCCTGCGAATACAGCCGCCTCTCATTCGCTCCCGCTACTACGTGCGAAACGCGTTCGCAGGCCATAATTCTTCGGGTTTTTGGAGGGAAATCTAGCATTATTACTGGATTAAAAGAGAAGAAAGTTGACCGTTTTGCGACTTTAAACCTTAGAATTGTTTTATGAACTGATGCAACCATGAAAACAACTGCAAGTTTCTAACAACAGTTCAATCCACGGGCAATGCATTTTCCTTGAGTGTGAAATTTAATGCTGATACTGTTTTCATATGCAAGAAAGAAATGGAAACGTTACTGATTTAACCGAAATTTGGTTTGAATTCCCGGCACTTTCTTAGGCCTCATCAACTATGGTTTCCACGAACGCTAACCAGCATATAAGTATATAAGCCGTATACGAAGACGTATTAGAATGCTGTGAAGTGGTGCCTTTTTGTTAAAAAGTTTTTCAAACAAAAGGGTCGGCTCCTTATTCGTGTAGAAGACACAGGTTAAGTCACAATAGAATAACTTCTCACAAACTTATTGTCTTTATTGTTTTCCTCGTTCTTTTGTCCTTTTGTTCCCTATTGCTTTACGTCAGCTGTGTCTTCTACACGAAGTAAAAGCCAAAGGGTCTTATTGACTTCGTCTGTGTCGTACTTCGTCAACTAGTGAAATCGTTGACACGGAAAAATGTTTAAAAAAATATACACATTATTTTGTCGTTTACGGCAGCCGACCAGACACATACATGTAGAGTTTAAGACGGCTCTGAACGTGGAGTAGCCCAGCTAGCAAAATCAAGTAGAAATTCAAGCCACAATAACTTGAAGATAACAGCATTTTACGAAGCTATCCGCGAAGTGTCGGAATCATTTCCGAACATCTTCGAAAAATTATGTAACCATTTTGACATGAACACGACCTGTTAACCTTTCTTCATTTGTAATCTGCTACTAACTTTAATCTTAAGTATCTTAACATTTTCAGGTTTGGTAGAGTCAACGTCATAGAATATCGATGGATGTGAAAATGGCGCAATTATGAATCAATCACAAGCGTCTACGTATTAAATTCACTAGTAATAAACAGCATCATATAAAGCTGTTTGTAAGAGATTAAATCCTGAACAGAACAAATCAGTGAAAATACATCCAGAATGATGCATAAGTTTATGGTAAAACTCTCAGCTATCCGTGAAATGCACATTAATATTTGTGATCTCAAGTAATTGACTTACCTTCATTGCATAAACTAACGAGTATCAAATAAGCGACAGAACTGGCTTTGAAGTTCGGCTGCATGGTAGATACGGTCAGTCAGAAATCCCGATTGTATGCCACAACACCGAGAAATTTCACTCGAAGGTCCTCGAAGGTCCTCAAATGCAGTATATGCTAAGTTACACCGAATACATTAATTTTGCACTGAAATTCACTTCGTTTCGAAGAAGGAATGAGGTTCTGCATCACTTTTCAAGCATGAAATTTTCTCGCCCCCATGAATTAAAATGTGCGCAAAGGACATCGGGGAAGCGGAAAAAACAGAAAGAGCTGGAAAAAGTGAGAGACAATCATTTGCTGAGTTGTTTACGAGCGACATATTGCCGGCAAACGTTTTGTATTTCTGTCTAAAACTGATTTAGACACGTATAGGAGCAGTGTTTGAACAGCTATAGCTTATACATAGAATTGATAAGGACAGAAAATATACGGATTAATTTTGAACAGAAACAATGCAATTACAAAGAAGCAATGTATTGTTTTCCAAATGCTGTTTTCTGGAAGCCTGTTCAGAATAAACGGCCACAACATTTCGTGCTAAGTAACGTTTTTTTTGTGTGAAAATAAATAGATATGTTACATACGAATTTGTCTTTTAAAGCTAATTAGTGCCAAGGTGTCACCTTTCTGCAATCTGCCCGCCGGCATGAACTGACGGTCACATGTAGACCTGAAGGTAGATAAATCTGGTATCATGCTGATCGTTACTCTCGTTCTAACTATTTCATCTTTGTTTAGCATGTTCTAGAACAAAGGTGTATGCCATATTTTCATCAAAATCTACATCTATATTTGTACAAAAACTAGATAAATTTAACACTGCTTATCTATTGCGTATAACTTGAAGATCGCATTTACATAAATATTCCGTTCAGGCTTATATTAGACTGTGGTGTTTGGAGTGTACGATTGTCCGCATAACATAAAACTAATGGCCCGTTCTAATTCTGATCTCTTTACGCAAGAATGGAAATGGCACGAAATGGAACTGGGCACGATGCCTAGTTATAACAACTGTACTAAAATGACTGCACGGTACAAGGGGCTTTGGTGTGCTGAGGGGCTAGGGGAGGGGGGATAGGTGTGTTGAGGGGCTAGTGGAGGGGGGATAGGTGTGCTGAGGGGCGAGGGGGAGTGGGGGGGGGGGGGGGGGGGGGTTTTTTAATAAATTTTTCCCCGGTCATTTGGCTCTGGCCCCTTAAACCCCCACCCCAATT
>Ga0126343_10000645_pt1 | contig 14182 bp, 6 predicted proteins | sample Cyp2metagenome_FD_92531 | JGI IMG/M metagenome (GOLD analysis project Ga0126343, IMG submission 92531) | Coral microbial communities from Lord Howe Island, Old Settlement Bay, Australia - Cyphastrea 2 metagenome | ecosystem: Host-associated > Invertebrates > Cnidaria > Coral ... | reverse complement strand
GTGACATTGCATATGTTACTGCGAAGTATGTTAATCTTGAGCGAATTTTCTGACAGTTTGTGTTTTTGCTTTCCAGTGAACTTGAAAATGGTGTCACGATGTCACCGAAACGTTGTTCTTTCTTATCGCTAATTTTTACTTGATGATACTCGAATGGATGGATTGTAAAATGAAACAACACGGTGGGGAAAGATAACAATATTTTATTGAAATTGTCTCTGTTGTCCATTACTTTAAGTTAAAAAATAAAAAAAATAATCTAGCCAATCTTGTCCCTGCCTTTTGGGTTGCTTCCACTCTGCCTCTTTGAGTCGGTGTTGTTTCTTTAGTCCTCATTTAATATTCCATCTTTAAAATCCTGATCTGTTTTATTTGATCCCTTTACCCAAGCCAGGGACAGTTGAACACTTGGAAGAGCTGACCGTTTGCTCTCAAGTGGGGTGGACAGCGTAAAGGAAAGTGAGAGTTTGCTCCCCATGCCTCCAGGGTCTCAGCCTTAATTTGTCACAATGCCACACTCTTTTTGGAATTAATAAGTCAGTTAAAAAAACTAAAAAGCCAAATTCGTAATTTGATTGAAGATGCTAATACGCAAGTCAATGTATCGAAAAATAAATGAAATGCAGATTAAGCTCGTCCTCCCGAACTATTTGGATGAAAACCCATTGAAGTTGGAAATATCCGCAACCTAGACAAGAAAAACCGAAGCGCTAAAGTATGGCGATTAATTCCAGTGCATCACCGTTGAAATCAGAGAAAGAATTGAACACAGAATCCGCCAGTCTGACCTCCCGACCAAACCACCGATCGATTGTCATTCCACAAACTTCACCAAAGAGCGCAAGTCGCTAAAAGTCTCTCATCTGTGAAGCTACCATTGTCAGGAATCTCTCTTTAATTTGGATGAAAGAAATTGGCCAATTCATATGACGAAAAAGGTTTAGTTTTGTTTTCCAAATATAAATATTGCCAAAGGTTTTAATTATGCTTATTTAGCTTATGCTTGTTGTCCTATTTCACCTCGCGTGATGTAACTCTGGAGAATGGTAAATCAAATTCGCGTGCGAATGAAGCAATAATAAGAACTGAGGACAATTCTCCAGAGAACATCCGTGAAGCGGAGCGGTTTAGTTTAAAACTAAAATAAGCTAGCGGTTTAAGCCGAATCGATGCTTACAGTAATAAGAGTTAAGAAGTAAGAGTGTGCTAAAGTTATGTCTAAATTAAATAATTACGCGCGTGAAGATTTAAAATTAAGGCGGCGAATTACGAGATACAAAACAACTTGTCGCGCAACATTGTTTCGTTGCAAGTTTATGTCGATGCTTCCCGTTTTTCGCCATGCGTGATCAACTTGTCGCGCAACAAAAACACTTGTTGCGGGTTGAAGAATATTGTTGTGAAAAGTAGAGCGCGGGTCTACTTTGAGCAACAAATTTTGGCTTTGTTACTCGTTTTTCATCAAACTCAAAACTTATCGCGCAACAAATTTGCTCGTGCTCGAGCAAATCAACCAATCAGCGCGCTGCATTTCTCAAACTCGCAACAAATCTTTTTGTTGCGGGTCAAGTTGATCTCGCAAGGTGAAAAACGGGAAACATCGACCAAAACTTGCAACGAAACAATGCTGCGAGACAAGTTGAGGGTTTTTGTATCTCGTAATTGTTGACTAATAAATTTGATCGCGATTGATTTTTTAAATATGACAGAGTCTTGAATTTTGAGTTTGGTTTTAAAATCTAACTTGACTCGTGAATTTCTATTTCAGAAGTTTAAAATAGTTCGTTGATCAAAAATCCCCATTGCAAGAGATTGTAGAGTCCTTGTGGCGGCCTTCGCATCCGTGACTTCTCTGCTCACGCAATGTGAAAATGAGCATTGCGTGACAATCGGAGGAAGCTTGAACAACCCATGAATGAAATGAACCAAGCTAGAAAAGCGCGAGCCCCTGACGAAATATTTAACTGAATTTTTACTGTTATTAAAACACGATATTTAGAAATAAAGAAATGCTACATTGATTTAATTTTTATGTAGTGTATAATTAACAATTAGACCCATAGCCCTTGAGGGGAATGGGTGTAATTGCTTTAGTATCATCCAAATAGTCAGACAGAAGAGGAAATAATAAAGTTAGCAATTGCAAGTTGAAGGAATTTTTATTTGGAAATAAAACGAAAGAAAGCGTCACGCTCAACTGCGCCAATTTCGCTACTTGAGGGCTATTGACAGTAGACCTCTAGTAACGTAGCCAATTAAACTGCAGGATTTGAATTAGTCCACTAGATGTGTCGTACTAAAGAGAAGGAATATTGACCTAATATATACTTAGTTTCTAATAAATCGCTAAGCGACAAAAAAGAATTTCTCTATTGAACACTCCAGAAACATGACTAGACACAAGCTGTCAGCACAAGGATTCCTGGGATTGTTTTGGGTTCTAGCATCATGAACTATGATTGGTTTACAGTTAACATGGCATCTGTTGATCAATCATAGCTCATGTTGGTTACCAAGGCAATTCCAGTTACCCTGGTGCCAAAAGCTGTTGCTGGTGAAGTTTTTGGAGTGTTAACTACAAATTAAAATATTTTTTTGAAAAAAAATTATTAAAGTTCAATGAAAATGAAACAGAGGATGAAACTAGATAAGTTGTGAAATTTCTTTTAAGGGAGAAAAAAATTTAAGCAAATGCTTAGTAGTATTTTTTTGTGAAAAAAAGATGTTTGTTTATAATTGGGCCTGTAGGATTTTATTTTAAATTAGTTGTTTAAAGTTAAAGCTGTTACATTTAATGGAAAACTAGAAAAGAGAGAAATCCTGACCCAATAGCAACTCAATCAGAGAGACCCCAGAGACTCAGCTCAATTTGATGTCATTTGTGAAAATCTAATCAGGTCAGACCGATGAAATTCAATGATCTCCTCTGTCCATGCTTTCTCCAGAGATGCACCTTCCTCAAGCCCCACAATTCAGCACCCCTGTTTTACGTCCTTGGTTGTGGAACATCTCCTGATACACTGACTGCGAAAAAGCATCTTTCTGGGCCAAAACTGGTGGTGTAGCATTGTGACAAATTAAGTGAAACCCCAAAGACATGAAAAGCAAACTCTCACCTTCCTTCACACTGTCCACCCCACTTGAGAGCAAACGGCCAACTCCTCCAAGTGCTCAAACTGTCCCCACTTGAATTACAGGATCAAATAAAGTTTCCCAGGATTTCTCAGCTGGAATATCTCAGAGGACATCAGAAACACACACCTTCTCAGAGGCAGAGCTTCCACAACCCAGCAGGGACGTGATTGGCTAGATTTGTGTCTTGGTGTGTGTGCCACCTTCTGTCCTGGAAATAAATAATAACCTAACATTTTTAGTAGATACATGCAAGCTCATTAGCAATATAACTAAACAATAAAGAAAAAAATGGATGGCTGTTTCTTGGTGATGCACATCGAGGTGAAATTAAGCTAGCCTGTGAGGGTGTGTATAGGGTACCAAGCAAAGAAATCCAACTAGCTCAAAGCAAGAAAACAGTAGAAAAAAACCTATAATATTTGGAGTAATCTAAGTACTGGAAAAACCTTAAGGAGGCCTAAAGGACTACCGGTAGTCAAAATATGACAACTTGCAACACCAAGAAAGAGCCAGGAAATCTATTTTAAAAAATATCAAATTAAAATAAACTACTGGTACTGCTCAGCAACAGTCTGCATTATGAAAGTAATTCATGCTGTCCCTGATCATTTTGAGGATGGTTATTTAACCTACTTATGTGAAAGAAAAAAAGATGCTGTTTCTAGATTAGAATAAAATAGAATAACATGACAAAGAGCAAGACTAGTGATAAGTTAAAACTAAAATGCAGACTGTTGATCTAGCTCTTGTCTAAATTTTTTAAATATCATCCTAAGACAATAATATTAACTGAGTCAAAAATTGGGAAATTGAAAACGAAATTAAAAAAAGCCTTTGGACCAAAATAGCCCTATTCCAAAAAATAATAATTCCCAAGTGTTAAAGCAAAATAAATTTTAGCTAATTCTTCAATGACATTACCACTCAAACGTTTTTCTGTAATCAAGTATAAGTGTCATATTTGAAGATTTTGGTAAGTGTTGAAAGTAATTAACCAATTCTGTTAAGGAGATAACTAAATTCTGATAGAGTGGCAACAATAAGACTATCATCACACCTACATGTAGCTAGTTGTTACAACTTTTGCTATTTTTTTCTTGTGTAATTATAGTCTGGGCTAATGAGCTTGCAGATCCACTTAATATACATAGTAAACTAATATAAACAAAGGAAGCATTGACAACTTATAACTCTAATTTAAACTGTTGTAAAACAAGGACAATGGAAGCTGCTAAATTTTGTAGCAGTCTACTTCCAGTGGTTATGAAATTGAACATGGAATACAAAATGAAATCTGTTTTCCCAGGCCAAATTTTGGAGATAAAACAATTTCTATCCAAACTAAACTCAAGATTATTCAATTTCTAACATTGAATGCTTCCCTTGTTTATGGATTAAAAAACAACCACCACCATGCTGCCAGGCACTTAAGAATTAATAGAAAAAGCATTTTAAAAAGTAAATAAGTCAGTAATTCAAAAGTAATATATTTTTGTGTTACTCATGACTGTCTGTTTCAAAAGCAGTGAGTCAATGGCTTAAACAAAAACAAGTTTTAACAAACTATATTAAAAACAAGCTCAATTACGTATTTTACGATTTTATGAAAGCAACAGTAGGTAATAAGGTTGAGTGGCAGCATGTTGCTGATTGTTGTTAGAGTTTATCAGTGAAATATTTCACTGATAAAAAAGAAATACATTAAAATAACAATTCATCATTTACCGGTAGCAAGATTCCCCTTTGAGCAGTGAAAAATGTGCTAGCTAAATTCTAAGAAATCTCCCACTTAAAAGTAATTTATCTTAGCCTGTAATGAATCAAACCCAAATGCAAAAGTAGAATACTTGAAAACTGGTTGTCCTGTGCTGTGCTGAAGCCCTCTAATCTCACAATTTAGGCTAAGAATGAAACCTTAGTACGTGGCCAATAAAAAATCGCTAAGCGGTTACCATAGCAGGTTTCCTGCTTGTTTCTGCTACTTTGTTAAACATCAATTTGTAAATTTTAAGTTTGAGACTACTTTTAGTTACACTTCTTGTGGTTTGCAAATAATATGAATTCTGAATTGCAGAAATAAACTCTTGAAATAAAGTTGAACTTGATTTGTTGTCATTAATTTTCATTTTACGTTAATGGCCCAGAAATGATCAGCAACTAGTTTCTCCTCACAGAGTGAACCACACACATCACAAGAAAAACAAATTTGTATCTGCAGTTTGTTTCTCAAAACGATCTTGAAATAAGAAACCATCAGAAAGGCATGGAGACAAGCTAAGAGAATGTGCCATTACTGTTTGTTTGTCTTCTTACAATGGCGAAGTGCGCAAAGTCTAAAAATAGAATGCAAATTATTGAGTCCCCATGTGAGTCAGACAACATTAGCATGTTCTGAGAGAACTTGGACGAAAATGAATGCCAAATTCTTGTTTAAAAAGTTGTTTTAGGGAGCACTTGCTACAACGCTTGGAAAAGTGTCAAATCTTTCACCATTCTGGTTTGTTTGTCTGAGTTTTTCTGAGTTATATGACATCACTCACACGCTTCACTACTGAGTTTGAATTTTTCTCAACTTTTGGTCAACGTTTCTAAACAATTTTTAAACAGCTGAGACTATGTTTAAGAGCAATTGTACGTCACATTATTATCTAAGTAAAGGCTGAAAAGGAAATCACTGCTCAAAGGACTCTTATGCTGGGACTTTCAAACCTAACTCAAAAGGAACACACAAGTGCAAGTTAGAGTAATATTTACTGTTCAGTGGATTCAAATCAGCTAAGTGGAATGTGTTTCACGATAAACTGGTTCACTGACTGGAGTCATTAATCTCTACTGCAGCATGTAGTTCCCTCAAGAACTTGCACCTAAAAAGGTAAAGTTGCCATGAAAGAGATGGTGACTATGAAGACTTGAAGTAAGCAGTCAAAACCTTACAATCTACATCCTAAGGGACCTCATCAGGAATCAAACATAACTGTTTTAGTCAAAAATAATTTACTCTGCCACTGCAGTGAAAACTACATACAGTAACAAAGATCCTGACTCCAATTAAGAGTACACAATGTACAGCTTGGGTGTTTTTTTTTAAGGCACTTGTTTGACCAATGGTGGCACACACACAAAAACCTACACGTAACAAAATTATCTTTCTAGTGACTCAATGCTAATGCTTACATTGGTGTGATGCTTAAGCAGTTTCTGTAGTATGTAATAACAGTTTTGATATCCCTGAAAGGGGCACTCAGAAATTCAAGTGACAGGGTTGATCAAATTGGGGCTAAAATCAAAACCCAAAAGACTGTTTTGAATACCCTAACAAATCCCTACTTAAATTGAGAGAAAAAAAAATCCAATACACAAGAGTGCTTCAATTGACCCCTTCAAGTGAAATCCAAGTGTACCCCTATGTGCCATTCATGGAAGAAGTCGGTAGTATCTAGCAGGGTCAATAATTTATTATTCTACACTGAAAAGCTAAAGTCACCTGTAAGTAGTTTTTAGCTTTGTTAAGGTCATGAATCAGTCAGTTGCAAGGTGTAGGCCAGTAAATCTTGGTGTCAGATGATATCAGTCTCAATCCATCTACTGTTAGTCAAGTTTGTTCTGGCTCTGTTTTAAATTCATGTTTGCTGGTTGGTTGGTTTGGTGAGGTCACCAGTAAAAGTCATTTGTAAGGTGTCAGTAGTTGTTGGTGTCAGTTTAGTCCACCTATTGTAAGTCAAGTTTGTGTTAAGTCTGTTATTTGACAGAAGTAAATATTTGTTGGCAGGTTTATCGAGATCATGAAAAAGTCAGTTGTTAGTAGTACGTAGTTCTTGTTGTCAGATTTAATCTATCTATTGCTAGTTAGGTTTGTGTACAGAAGGTTCTGTTTGAAGGACACAGTTAATTGATTATTGCTTTGTTGCATGTTAGCATTAGTCGAAAGTTGTTTGTTGTAATACGTTAGAGACACTACATGTTTTAGACTTCACCAGGTTGACTTTCTCAAAACCAATGCAAGCAGTTTAGCAATCTTGAGTCTATTAAGCTAAAGAAATAACCAACTACCTGTAACCTGAATGGGGGTCGTGGAACAACAGCTGGGTGAAAAACCTCCCCGTACGTCCACTTGCTCCTAGGAGGAAAACCCCGGGCCAGCTGTACCCCACATTCAAAGGCCTCCTGGGCTGGGCCAAAATAAAATATATGATCAAAGAGACAATCTACTTCAACCATCTTGTTGTCTTGTCTTGGCTTTTTCTGGTCTCTCCAAAATCCTTGCTGTATTTTACTTGTAATGACCCCAGCTATCTAGCATCCTACAATGAAACAAGCAAAATGATAAATTATTGTGGAATCCAGTCTGAAGCTCCAGACACCAAGTTGTACTGACAATTTGTTTAGTTTTCCCAGACAAAAACAGCCCTTGCACGCATCAAAAGTGACAAAGCAAATTTGAAGTTGACGTTGAAACTTTATTGCACAATTTAACACTAGGGAATTATAATCCAATCAGTTCAGAGTTTGTTTTGTAAAAACTGGTGCTATTGAAGAACATACTGTCTTTAAAATTGACTTGATTTTACTGTTGTTTCATTAGTATTCCTATAATATTTGATTGTTCAGACTCTTGATTACAATATCATTGCGCTATTTACTTTGGTCCCCAATTAGTTGGGATAATCAAAGTTCGACTGTTCCCCTCATAATTAGATTAGCCCTTAGTGAGGTTGCTAAGCTATACATAACTAAGGATATTTATAAATTACTTACACTAGTGACACAAGCATAAGTACAAGCACAAGAAAAAGGAAAAAATTTTATCCTTGGTGCTTGCGTTATGCTTGCGTCGCTAGTGAAACCAGGCTTAAAAGGACTTTTATGTAGTTCTTAATATGTAATATTCGTATCATAAGGAGTAATGACAAGGATTGAATGGAGCCCCACAAACATGCAAAAAGGAAAAATTAATTTTAGAGTTTTTGCGTTCAACAAAAAAGAAGTATGTAAAAACTTGGCCTCCTATCACCATCCCATACAAGTGCATACAAGTCAGTTTTGGTTTCTTGCAAAATTTGTCAGACCCAAGACACTACAGGAGAGGTGCAATGAAAGTTAGGAATTTTATGGAAAACACTGACAAAAGTTGTAACTGTACACTAAGCCAAAATTGATTCGTTAAAATCCAGAAAGGAACTGATGAATTCTAATGCTCAGAGTGGATTCTAAATGGTTTCTTTGATGCACCATGACCTGAGTGATCTTTGATTAAACTGTTTAGTAAAGAAATTTGCTAAATCTGGATTTAATGGTAAATTCTTATAGCTTCAAACACTGGGTACCAAAGATTTCTTGGTTGATTGGAAAGCCTTACTGGAAAGCTCTGAAGTAAATTAACATGTGTTCCACGCTAAGCAACAACTACTTTTTGTACTGCTCAGTGTTGGTGGGAGAGTTAACAAAAATTATAAAACGTTATTATAGGTGCGTTTAAAAGATGTAATTTTCTTACAATTTCTTTTTAATAAATCTGCCAGTAGTTACTAGGTTTTCCAAAGTGGTCAACATATGCCATGAGCAGATTTTTCCAAGCTAACAACACTTTGCCCTAAAATTGATAACGAGCATCTGGCAAAGTAGGTTAGAAAATAAGTGTGTTTACCTGGTGTGTGAGGATCTGCACATTTTGGGCTTTCCGCGGTCCTTCATCATTTCTCCACTGTCTATCAAGGTTTGTCCACTGTCCATCCAGATGATCTGAAGTTGGTGGACGAGAATCTGCACATTTTGGGCTTTCTTCTGTCCTTCATCATTCATCCACTGTCTATCAAGGTTTGTCCACTGTCCACGCAGATGATCTGGAGTTGGTGGGCGAGGATCTGCACATTTTGGACTTTCCACTGTCCTTCATCATTTCTCCACTGTCTATCAAGGTTTGTCCACCGTCCATGCAGATGATCTGAAGTTGGCGGGCGAGGATCTGCACATTTTGGGCTTTCCGCTGTCCTTCATCATTTCTCCATTGTCTATCAAGGTTTGTCCACTGTCCATCCAGATGATCTGAAGTTGGTGGGCGAGGATCTGCACATTTTGGGCTTTCCGCTGTCCTTCATCATTTCTCCTCTGTCTATGAAAGGTTTATCCACTGTCCATCCAGATGATCTGAAGTTGATTTGACCAATCTTTAGAAACAAGAACACTTTATTGACATTGACTAGGCCCAGGTTGTCCATTTTTTAATATGTGAAAAATCTACACAACACAATTTTCTATAATCTTCTGTGAGTAATAACAACATTTTTAGAAAAAAAGATGGTGTCAACAACTTAATTTTTAAGATACTGGTAGATGCAATTGATGGTAAAAACTGGGTCATGTTTGTTGCTATGCAAATGGCAATGTCAAATGCAAGCATATGGTAAAGCGTGTATATACAAGTCAAGTAGCCCATCAGGCCAGCACCCATACATATGCAACTGTGTACCTTGGGTTTCTGCATAAAGAGACTGGGACAATTTGTTCTCCACCCTAGATGGGATGCTACCCCATCACAGGGTTACCCCCATTACAACATTTGCCTGAACCATGTACACCTGTGTGGAGAGTAGCACTGTGAGAGAAAAATGTCTTGCTCTACAATGCAACACAGTGTTTCCAGTCAGGGCTATAACCTGGACCACTCAATCCAGGTCTTAAATGCACTTAACATATGGCAACAGTTCCTTTCTAAAGGATAATTATAAAAACAGTTTGTATATTTATTTACCTGATCAGTCAAGATGACTCTGCTTTGGTATCTGGTAGTTAAAAATACTGCATTTAGATGTTCAATCTATCAGCAATTTGTTGTATCTTGTATTTGTTATCCAGTCTGTCCTTGGTCTGACAAAAAAATATATATGTGTGTGAAAAACTGTGGATAAGACAATTAAAATTTTAAAAATGTTTGTTTGTTTACAGAGAAATTTTCAAAATTGAGTACTACCCAAACGGGTATTTTCCTTGGACAAGCAATATGTGCAGATAGAATCTCTCTCCTGATGAGCACTTTTGTGTCGTGCGATCAATTTCAATTGCGCACATGCTGCTCTACTTAAAACTGAACATTATTATCAACTTCAAGCTTAACTGAAATCATAAGTTTTGTGTTACAATCCTTTCAAATTTCTACTGAAACAAAATTATTAGAGTAATAGCCCTTAGTTTCTATGAGCAAGAATCAACCTGGCTACACCTTGTTGACTATAATTTTGCTCATAAAAATTTTCTGGCTGGTAGTCTAATTATTGTTAAGCGCGGGTCAAATGCTGTACTTCACATGAGCCGAATCGAATGCAAATGAGAAAAACCCTTTGTTCTCCCTCACTAAGCTTCATTAGCATTCAGTTTGGCTCATGTGAACTGCAACGTTTGACCTCAGCCTTAGATACAAATACCGGTATAGAGTAAATGTTTTAATAAGTTGTGTACATTTCTAACTCAACATCTGTCAAATGACAATTTCCGATTAAAACAATATTTTACAGATTTAACAGAAGTTTAGCCTCCACGAACATTGGGATATATGCGAATTAGATCGAGCTTCTTTGTGTTTTTAAATCAATAATGGCATCTTTTATTTTTTAGCACTTTTTAGCACCTGTACTATTGTGATCTTTACTATAGCGATACTCACCGTTACGTCACCTATTGTCATTAATGTGCCAACTAGGTTTATTGGCTGTCGAAACAAAGGTTCTTTTGTTCTGTGGTTGGCAAAATTTAAATATCAAAAGACTTGTTTGTAAACAGTGAGTATCGCTATTCTCTGAAGTGTAGGAACTTTGCAGTTATAATCTCTGACAAACTTCAGTTTCGGAACCCTGTAGCCTGCAGAACAGGCGTGATTTACGCAAAAAAATACGCCTGTTCTGCAAGCTAGGAACCTTGTTACTCAAAACAACGGCGGGCACGTGCGAGATGTAAGAATTTGAATTTCCCGCTGTATAAATTAATAAAAGCACAACACAAACTACTCCATGATACTAAACGTTTACTTAAGCAGTAACAGGTTCAAAACACTTGAAAAAACACCAGTTTTCGAAAATACCAGCTTTTAGGCCTAAGCTTACCTTTAGGAGTTTTGCTTTTGTTCGTGAGCGGTACCGTGTGGGGGGTCGAGCAGGCTGTCATCATTTCACTGTTCTGTGGCCACCAACACCACTTTCCTTGCTCTTGAATCCCAACCAGATGAGCAAAAATATGTTTAAAACGGCAAATCATGCCATACATGGTGTATTCATTGCACTTAAGTAAGTTATAAGACTGCAAACATGCAAACTCCTGCCGCCATGTTGGATTCTTTTTCGTTACCAGTTTTTTTGGGGGTCACGAAAAGACGGTTTTTACGCCGGAACGTTACGCGAGATCACGTTATTCATGTATCGCTTTCATGTCACCTCTACTAACTGTGATGTCACGCACTCAGAAGTCATGCACCGCCATAACTCTGAAATTAAAAATGCGCTTGTTTTCAGACGAAGCAAGCTATTGAGTTTAAAACTATTGAGCTGTAAACTTTTTTTTATGCCTGGTGAGGATAAAAACTTTGATGGCTCTTTAGTGATGCTGTTTCGTGCATACGAAGAGTTACAAACTAAAATCAAAACTCTCGCTTCAAGGTTCAAGGTTCATTTATTTCACACTATTTCAAGGTTCATTTATTTCACGCTTATGCTGGGTTAGTTTACCACCGCTTTCGTTGATACGCGACTTTGGAAAACAAAACACCCGCGGAAACGTTTCCAAAATTTCCGTCAGTCTCACGTGTTATCGACAGATCGGATCGTAATCCACCAATCACAGCCATTAGTGTGACCTTCTGACCTTCTCTACGTTATGTTAGCGGGCTGCAATTGGTGGATTTCGACCCGACATGTCGATAACACTTAAGATTGACGGGAATTTTGGAAAAGGTTTTCGGGGGTGTTTTGGGGTGCTTACCATTTGACAAAGTAAACCGGTTGGGATGACCTTTGAATAATGGTAAGGGTTTTTCCAAAATCAGCGAACCAACCGAACCAGGTGGCGCTTACCATCTTTAATCCGATTTCTTGTTATTGTTTTCGGCTGATGAGAGACTGGAAACTGGAAAATTTACCAAATGGTAACGAAATCTCCGTCGTTCCGTTCCGAATGGAAAAAGATGAGTACCTCTGAGGGTGCTCCACAATTTTCGAACGGAATTTCCGTAAAATTACCTTACCATTTGACTTCAAACCGAAATTTCCGGATCTTGTGGCCAAATGGTAAGCACCCTTGTTTTTCAAAGTCGCGTATCAACGAAAACGGTGGTAATCAGACTTCTAAGAGCTCCGCTTTTAGGGTTGACTAAATCTACGTTAGTAAGCCAGTAAAGAGAAGTAAAACACCCAGCCTGATGCGACATGCTAGTGCGCGTTCGTTGAAAAACATATACCTATCTCGTGATTTATAGTGCTAATTTAAATGTTTACTTGATTAGTTCAGACAATCAGTCATCTAGATAGCCAAAATACGTTCCAGTTCCAGTCGCCATGGTTTCAAATATGGCCGTGACAATGATCCTTTAACGGTAAATCCTTGCATGGTTCGGGTTCTGACGTCCGCTAAGACAATAAGCACTAAGGATATGAAGCACTAATACACATAAGAAAATGGGCTGTAAACTTTGATGTTTGTTTAATTCATCAATATCAATTGATTAATTAGTCTCGGAGCAAGAGCACAGGTTTAAATGCCTTAACCATACCTTACTTTAGGGAAAAAGTAAAAAAGCTATACATTTGTTTCAGAAAACCCTTTTACTGCTGGTGGTACTACTCTCTTTACAACGAAACCAATTTACTCTAAACACATACGTAAATTAGTTAGCGTTCGAGTCGACTATACATTGGGAGGAAGATACATTTCATACGGGATCACACAAACGCTAAGTGCTTTTCCTTGTGGTAGAACCTTACATGTAAGACGCATGCGTTTTAATATCCTTAGCGTGGTACACTCCGTTTTCATCCCCAGAGCCACGTGGTTTTTTGTTTGTCTTTTGATATGACCAAGGACATCAATAAATTTTCGGGTACCGCCACTTCTCCCTCTCTGGTGCAAACAACGCTACTGTGACTGCGTATCTTTTAGAATTACCCTTATCTCGGTTCAACAACTATCATCTGCTGTTATCAAACGGAAAGTTTTCTATCAATACGTTCCGCAGGCACAGAAAATGAAATAACAATATACAGCTGTAGAGACGGTCCAGGAGTCAAGATAACAGAGTCGCTGACTGAAGTTCCGAGGCTAGACAAGCGTTCCATATACCGTCCGTTTTTCATCTTTGAAAGATTGCAATTTTTTGTCACTTTACCATTGCTATGGTATCGGCAAACGAACTCAGTAAATTGGAGGGATAATATAAGGCTATAAATTAATTTATTCTATTGTTAGACAAATCCATCAAATGGGATTTATAAATGAAAATATTTCAACCTTCACGTCCTCATGAACGATAAACAACACAGTACTTGTTATGAGGCAGTCCGTTTGTCTTCGACATAACAAACCATTAATCCGAAACTTATGAACTGGAGGAAAGAAGTCGATCGTTATCATAGTCTAATCAACTTAACGTTTTATTCTGAAGATGAAGCGATTAAACTAAACGTCTACTTTATACAATTATAGGGGAGTTTAACTTTGGCCAACAAAAATAATTAACCACGAATCTACGTTCTTCAAAAATTACACAAGGAATTCTACTTGTATCCAGAATTAAATACATCTCTGGAACCTTACTGCATAATAAACTTTCTGCTCAAATGTCCGTATATGAAAAATAACGTTTACTTATTGCCTTTTTCCAAAGACAATGTTCATGTACATATGAAATTTCAAAGTGCTGCCATACGTAATACAATATGGACATTCAGAAAACTTTTATATTATTTTGACGTTAGGTAACGTATCAGCACAATTCATTCACAAAATTTGATTTCCTCCGGTACTATAACTTGGCGAACGAGCACGAGATTGAATACGAGTACGATGTCCC
>Ga0126343_10000644_pt1 | contig 14193 bp, 6 predicted proteins | sample Cyp2metagenome_FD_92531 | JGI IMG/M metagenome (GOLD analysis project Ga0126343, IMG submission 92531) | Coral microbial communities from Lord Howe Island, Old Settlement Bay, Australia - Cyphastrea 2 metagenome | ecosystem: Host-associated > Invertebrates > Cnidaria > Coral ... | reverse complement strand
CTTACTTGGAAGATTGTTCCCCTCTTTGGGACAACTGCGAAAAATTACTAAAAGACAAGCTACAAAGATTTCAATCTCGTGCTGCTGGGGTTCTCTCTGGTGCCAATTATGATATTCGTTCCGCTGATATAATCCAGACCCTCTCTTGGGGCACACTTGTTGCCAGGCGGGTTCTTGCCAAATCGCCATTCATTTCTTGACGTATGAAATACTAAATGAGGACAACGCGCTCAACCTTAGGAACTCCTTTGTTAGAAGGAATGTTGATTAGACTGGTTACCATCTCAGAAATAGTGTTGCAGATCTGGCACTTCCTAATCTGGAGACAGAGTTTTTAAAAATAACTTTTAAATATATGCTTCGGAACCAACTCCCAAATGAAGCAAAACTAGCGGAATCGATATATTCATTTAATAAATGTATTAAAACGTAATTGGGTGATGTCATGCCACATGTGTTGATCTTGTACTTAGTTTACAATATGTACCTAGCCCTAAGTTTATTATAGTTAAATATTTGTAGTTTTAGACTTGCCATATTGTTAATCGTGTACTTAGTTTATAATATGTACTTAGTTCAATTTTTATGATCTTAGACCTACGATATTAATCTTGTATTATTAGTTCTAGTCTTTTTTAAGAAATAACACCACACTTTTTAAATTTAAATACATGTTTCGACAGAAACTTCTGTCATCTTTGGTTTGACGCAACGAACTATGTAGACAATTGTTTGATCCCATTGCCACCAATCCCATTGCCACCAATCTATCTATCTATCTATCTTTGAATCACAAAGTACAGAGATGAATAAATATATAGTGTAGCCAAAATGCTAATAGTTAGTTCTAGTCTCTCTTTATGTCTGTACAGAGACGCCCCCCATGGAAACCAGCTTAGTGTTGTTGGAGCTAGAAGCGTGTTTCTTGATTTAAATAAAGTATACATACCCACCTACCTACCTACCTAGTCGTCCAGGGGCCCGTTTCTCGAAAGCTCCCGTTAATACCGGGCCCTATAACTTACCGAGACTGTTAACAGTTAACTTTCCCGGGCCCAGAAAAGCGTTTCTCGAAGCACTCGTAAACTTTCCCGGTACTTACCGGGCCCAATAAAATAGCGGGTTGTTACCGGTCTTAAACGCGCGCTTCACGCTCGTCCACGAGAGAAGGAGAAAGACTTGGGTGAAAGCGCGGTTATCGTTGCGACTGCGATGCGTTTTGAAAAACACTGCTTAGTTTAACTTTGAGGTTATCGTTGTGTCAAAGGAGAACAACTCAAAGAGATCGGCATTTTCCTTCGTTGTTCGCTATAATATTTGGAAGTGATAATCAATTGTTTTTTGTGACTCAAACGGCAATCGCTCTTTGCGGCTTCTCACCGTGTTTTTCTCCAATTCCTCCGTTAGTCCTAAACTCTATTCTTGCTCGGGAAAGCCAAAATCGTTGAAAGCCGTATCGGCTAGAAGGGGCGTTTCTGAAAAGACCATGGTCTTCGCACTAAACAAAAAAATGTACTCGAGGGGCCGCCATTAATAGAGTTGAAGAAAACCACGACGAAAGGGCAACGGGAACGTCGCTAAACAAGAGCATGGCCGGGTTGTTCAAAGCCCGATTGGGCTAACCCAGGATTGGCGAGAATTTTGATATCAATTTTGTAGCTTTTCCGCAAGGTGTTCAGTTTGTATTTTTTTTTAGTCCTTCAGTTTTCAGACGAGTAATATCAAACCACACAAAACACAAGCAGTGGATAACACTTTCATACAAGAAAAATTGTTACCCCGGCTATCTCTTAGACCCCGTCCACACGTACCCGGATATTTTTGAATCCGCAACTTTTTCGTTCCGGATCCAGAGCGTATTCAGATTGAATGCTCCCGTCCACGCGTATCCGATGGTATCCGGATTCACTCTAGTACCCAAGGCTCCTCTGTACTAAAATGTCTTCAGAGCATGCGCCGTAGAGCGAGATAGTGGCGGGAAATTTGCTCTGTTCGCCTAAGGCGCTTAAATGTAGGGCGGTGAAACGAGCGGGTCCGAGCAAAAATGTGTGATGCAGTAGACTGGGCTCCACTAAAACAAGCAGATTCAGTGGAACTTAGATTTCTAAAGAAATTCTACGAGATTCCCTTCTAGATGAATTAGCAACTTCTTTTGGTGCATTGTTTGTTCTTAGGCAATGGGAAGGGTGAGTTTTTTTTCAGGGTTGAAAACAGGACTTCATATTTCGTGCTGTGAGATCTGCTCACGCTAGCTGTACTCACAAACGTTTGGATTTCTTCTGGCTTTACGAATAAAGGTTATGCAACTCTTCACTCTGGTATCTCCGGTTAATTTGTGTATTTCTCTGAGCAATCAGAACAAAACTTGATCATGACCGAGAACTGTTTTGGATCAGTTTGTTATTGTTCGACTTGTTTGGCAGCCAACAAAGTCTGACGCGTACAAGTAGCTAATTTGCAAAATGCAGCGCGCGCACTTACTACAAAAAGCCCGAGTCGGGAGTTTTAACTTGTCAACATCAGATCTTGTCAAAGTAGTTTTTTCGCCATCTTTTGTGCTGGGATGGTGCGATGGTTTTTGCTACCGCTATAAAGGTTACTAAGATCACGGTTTTTTCGATAGAGGTGTGGTGACAAAGAGCATTCATCCTCGGAGACCCTGGGGCTACTAGTCGGGACGATGCGATATTTTCGGGCGAGCGACATTTTTGACGCGAAAGTTAACCTCAAGGGCTGAAGAGCCCCTGGGCACTTTTTCTTACCAAACGAGTTCCAGAAGTGGTCGAAATCCGTTCTGCTGATTGGCCAGAAAATATTTTTCTGGCCAATCAACGAGGAGGTCTAGCCAGGTAATCCTGTCGCCTTCTCACACTAAGTGGTTTTCTTCATCGATCGATCTAGTTGCTTGGCCCTTGCAACGGGAAGATTCTCGTGAAGAGTTTCAGAATAAAGATTTGACGAAGAAAAGCAAATCGTAAACCGTAACATGGGAGCTAAAAATCAAAGCAATACTCTTCCATCAATTGTCCGGGGCTTTCGAGAAACGGGCCCCAGAACAATAGCTGTGCACGTGCATTACAATTCTTGATACATTTCTTTCCATTTTCATTTCAAATGTTTCTCCCCAGCTGTCTGAGGTTCAATTTCGTTATTATTTTGACACTGAGAAACAAAGGAAACTGACTTTAGAGTATCGCGAGATTTATGGCTTAAGTATAAAATCATTTTTTTTTAAATCGACGTTGTCTTCGGCGTTGCCGTCAGAGCTTCATAAATTCCCTAATTTTGTTTAGTCTTGCAACATTTTTGACTCCCTGGTAACTTTACAGGAGAGCGCGACCTCCCGTAAATTATGACGCAGGTTAGGCTGGGGTCAAACACCGCACTTCACATGAGCCGAATCGAATGCCAATGAAGCTTAATGAGAGAGAACAAAGGGTTTTTCTCATTTGCATTCGATTCGGCTCATGTGAAGTACGGCCTTTGACCCGGGCCTTACCGGCTAAATTAACGGAATCGAAAATAATAACGGGAGCTTCGAGAATTACCGTTTTTAGATAGTTTACGGAACGGGTAATAGCACACTTGCCGGATGTAACATTTCACTACAACTACCAGCATTTAAACTCCTTCCACACCAAACCGAGGGAGGCTGCAGCCCCTCAAAAAGTTTGGGCCACTCAGATTTTTTGGGGGCAGCAACAGAAATTTGGTCAAATTTATTTTAACATTTTCTTATGAGCTCATATGATGCAAGAATATTTCTCAAAACGCTTCGTGTGAACTGTTCGTGGGACAGGTCCTTGTGGCCAGTCACTTTCGTGTAAGTTCTTCAGGTAGGGCTGTCAATAAGTTGCTCGGCAACTTTTGAGCAACTTTTGAGCAACTTTTCAGATTTGCAGCAACTTTTAGTCCTTCGAGCAACTTTTTTTTTTTTTGGAAAAACTTTTTTGCTTTTTTAGGGCAATTTGTAACTAAAAACCGCCCATTCAAGGTCTAATTTCAAGCATCGGTAGCTTTTATGCATGATTTTGGGAATAATACCTTTTGTAAACAAAACAAAACTATCCCCCAGGGCCGGGTTGTTCGAAAGCCGGTTAACGCTAACTAACCCAGGATTAAAAGTGAACCGGGAAAACAATTTTCCGTGTATAAAAATGTATCCATCGCTTATGTTTTGTGTAGTTTGTTACACATGATCAAAACTGAAGGGCAAAAAGTATAAACAGAACTCCTTGCTGAAAAGCTACAAAAATGAAATCAAAATTCTCGCTGATCCTGGGTTAGCTTAATTGGGCTTTGAACAACCGGGCCCTGGTCTGCCTGTGAAAGCAGCCCAAGGTGGTCAGCGGATATGCTCAAAAATTCAAAATGGCGGAGCCGTGTGATAATCCATGCTCGAGCTCGATCTTCAGATCTTTTAGAAGTAGCAGCTAGTGCAGCAGCTATATTTAATAAGCATATTAGCAAAGTTTGTTTTGTCCGAATACAATCACGTGGTCATCGTAATAGAAAGCCAATACAGAGAATCAGATTTTTATGAATTGGGTTGAGAGAGACTCAGTCTTACAATATTTATGAGTCAGTATGATATAATTATGTATATAATATCTATCCCAAGTTAAGTTGTTAAGCAATCTCTTACCCGAAAAAATTGAAAGCAACTTTTGAGGAGCTTTTGGATTTTGGGGCAACTTTTCAGCAACTTTTAGAGTTTTGGAGCAACTTTTGAGCAACTTTTTGAGAAAACTGGAGCAATTTTTGAGAAAATTGGAGCAACTTGTGGACAGCCCTATCTTCAGGGGACAAGTTGTAGGGACTAGTCCTCTTGTGTGTTCCGCTGGCTATAGAGTGATTGTTCATCTTCTACAGAAATTTACCTTTGGCCATGATACACCAAATTTCGGTAAAGCACCATTGAAAATGCGGCTGCCACAGAAATGTCCAGTCACGTGACCAAAAAGTTGACACAAAATGACTGGACCATTTTACAGCGTAACGAGCTCAACCTCCGGGGGGTTACTCCCTATAATGGCGTATACGGAGAGGCTCCGCCCGAAAGGGGTACCTTTCTCAGGCTTCAGGTATATAAAAGGGTAGGGATTTCACAAGCTGGGGTATATAAAAGGGTAGGGAAATCAGTCATTTAGGTATTCAAAAGGGACATTGATTAAAATATTTCGGATATGACGCACCTTATTGCTGTATCAGTTTATTTATTAAGCACCACATGAAAATGAAAACAAGTAGGTATGTGAAAGGAGTACCTTTTCTCGATAAAAGGTATATAAAAGGGGTACCTTTTCTGCAAAAATGGTATATAAAAGGGTAAGGGGTTGGACCTTGGGGGGGAGCCTCCCCGTATTAAACTTTGTTTAGTCGCACCCCCAGGACTCAACCGGGGCCACTCCACGTTTTTCTGTCAATCACAAGACGAGTTCAGAACAAAAGAATCGGAGTTTGTTTCTTTCGGACCAATCACAGTGACTGTATGGGAAAAATCGTGATTTTGATGCTCGATAACTCGAGGAAGGATGATATTCTGAAATTTCTGTGAATTGCAAACTAAAGATATTAGCTAAAAGAGTTAACCGATTAAATTTGACGGGCATCGGTTCGCTGAGAAGCGAGAAATCGTCTTTTTAGTTTTTTATACAAATGCTTCTAAATTTTCCCGCGAATGGCGGCTCCATTTTAAAGACAAATATATGAAAATTAAAAATTAAATTTGCGGCTTTCTTTGTAAGAGTACAATTCTCAAATTTGATCGGTTATCTCTTTTAGCTATTATTTTAGTTTGTAATTCATAGAAATTGTAGAATGTCAACCTTCTTCAAGTTATCGAGCATCAAAATCACGATTTTTCCCTTACATTCACTGTAAATTTTGCCGTGATTGCCCCACTACCAAGATGGCGTCGGCGACCGTTAAACCTTCTATAGTGTACGGTGGCTCTGCGGACTAGAATGAACTATTCTTGTTTACACGGCTACAGATTGCAAAAGGGTACGAGTCGAGTGTTTTCATTTTCTTCTGCTAATTGCAATGCAATTCAGTTGCCAGAATTTTTTACGCAAACTTGTTTTTGGTGCGAAATTCGATCAGTGGTTTTTATTGAGACATCCTCTCAGAGTTATGTTTTAAGTTCTTTGCTAAAACGCAAAATAAGCTTTAATCAAAAGTTAAGTGAATTCCGTTTTTTCGTGAGTAATTGTCTTGCGGAATACGAATTAACTGTTATCAGACTTGGTCTTCGGATTCCAGGTTGATAACACCTCAGTATACCTCACTAGCACATTCCTTTCACATGAAACATCTTTCACTCAATATCCTGATTACATAATAACCCTTGCTGCTTTGGTAAACTTAAACTTAAACTGGTAAGTTAGAGGCATACTATATTAAGGCATACTTTATCTTACAGCTTGCACTTTTTGCACAGATATTGTATTTATCATGATATTATAAACTCTTATTCTTCGGCCACTTAAGTTTTAACAGAAATAAAATACAAACTGCAGTAACAAACATGACAAAACAACGCATGTTTTAAAAACTTTGAATAATTAATGACTTAACGTGTCGTATGCCTCAACCGGCATACATCCTCAGAAACGCTAACTCATTAATTATTCAAAGTTTTTAAAACATGCGTTGTATTCTCATGTTTGTTACCGCAGTTTGTATTTTTTTTATTATGATATTGTTTTTTTTTTGTTGTTTTTGACATAATTGCGCTAAGTTTTTTGTTGTTGTTCTTTCTGTTTCTTGTCATTGCTCCAATGGTCTGTCTGTGGTACACTTGGTTTTTCTGTTGTACACACAAAACAACGCTACGAATTCCAATTCGATATGACATGTATTCCTTATTTTAAGGGTCTAGGTCATGCTATTTTAGCTGAAGCCACCCGAGTAATTTGCGTCAGTACAGAGCAGTATGGATACCCCGGCTACAGTCACTGAGAATGTTCAGCACGTTCCACATAACAGTGGCGGATCCAGACCTTGAGCTGAGAGGGGACGGTTTTGTTCTACTTGCTCTGCCGGCTTTTCTTCTCTCTGTGATTTTTTTTCTTTTACCCAAGATAAGGGGTCGTACCCAGGGTCTCTCATCGTACGTTTGCTCCAGGGGGCGGTAAGATGAGAGACCCTGGGAACGAGGTTGGCCCTCCCCTGGATGCACAGTAAAAATTTTAAGCAAATCTATTTAAAAATCTAGTTATTTGAGCTATTGAAATGGCTTCTAATAAGGATAGAATTTGATAAATTCACATCAAAAAAGGAAGATCACAAAATAGAACCATCCGCTATTCCAGTAAGGAAAGCATCTGGAATCCGCCGTTTGGAGAATTCCTCCTTACAGAAAGAAGACGAACAACTGAGGGCTCAGGGTAGCAGGTATAAATTACGGTCACTTTTGAAACTATGCTAGATCGTGCAAGCCGTTTTAATTACGCCTACACTAGGTTTCTTTCCAAAGAAAATAAGAACTTGAAGGGGATATTTTTGAAACTAACTTAGACCGAAAACTTATTGACCGGACAATCAACAGTCTCTAGCACCCTTCAGACGATTTTACAAACCATCGGACCCCATCGGACAGCTTCCTGCAGATCCTAGCGCGACCTTACAAGAAAAATAAACTATTGAAGAGCAGATCAGTGGGTGACACGATTCGTAACACAACTGAGGCTTTAATTCAGCTTGTATGACGATAACAGAACGAGCGGGCCTACAGACTCAAACGGCGGAACAGTCCGAGGCCACGCATCCCTTTATGTACCACTGTCCGGTACTGGCGTATGATATGCAGCCACTTTACAAGCAAAAAAGTCATTGATAGCCTTAAAGAAACGGAATTGAGGCCTCTTTTAGATAATTATAAAATAACTGAGATACTACGCACGCTCTGATTGGTCAACAGAGTTGCTAAACCTATGTTCTATTGTACCGGTAAACCATGGCTCCCGATCAATGGCAGCTTTTAGGCGAGAACTCGAGAACTCGAAACCCAGCGATAACATTTACAATATACAGTTTAGCCTTTCACTGAGAGAGATATCAATAACATAACTTTTCGTTCAACATACACATGCAAATTTGCAAGGAAAAAAGAAGACAAGAAGTCGGTCGTCATATAAAGCTTTTTATTTTTTGCACAGCAAAACTCAGCAAAACTTTTACGCCGGCTCCGATTACGCTTTAGATTAAGATTAATGAAATTTTAAGCACTTATTTCGTTACTTTCCACGGTTTGTGGAGTACGAAGTCAGCTCAGTGAGTTTGACCGATCAACTTAGGTTGTAAAAAAAGCAGGGACAAGATTTCTTTCTATCGGCAATGTTGAGTTTAAACTTAAGGTGGCTCATAACAGTTTCTAGTACTTTCCAAGACGTAGATTTTGATGGTTCCTTATTACCAGTCTTTATCACTTGATGCTACAATCATGGTATCAAAAAACTGCCCAAACAACGCGCACAAAACAAATTCGAGATACACAATTTTTTACTTACTGGGGAGGTGACAGGAAAAATAGGTAACGGGCACCGCAAAAGTTTTAAAAAAAGATCAACAATTTTTAAAAACGCGTGGATACCCCTACTTTTTATGTTATGAAACGAAAGTGGCAAGCCCATTCAACGCGTTATCAGTTTCTGGTTGTGGGCAAAAATTGTTTAGACTGTATTTTAGCTGAACCAGAGGAAGGCTGTCAGAGATGCTAAAAGTGCTGTTGCATCGAGTTTGTCATTGAAAACACACCAACAATGGTTTTTGTGCTTCCATTTACCATGAAGTTTTAAGATCTTTATAAATATGTTTGCTTTTCAGTATTCAAAAGCGAATTTTAGGGAAATCTGTAAAGAAATATCCTTTCTTCTCTTTTCAGAAAAATGCTGATGTCAGCATTTTTGTTGAGATTCAAGGCTAATTATCTCGAAAAAATGCATGGCTACCACAGTTTTTCTTTGTGGATTCCAATAGCCCTTTCAAAGATCTACTTTTTCCGCGTGGTCCGAACTTGGCGCGAAAACCTTGGTATTTAGTAGGCACCGTCCTTAAGGAGGCTCGAAAGGGTTTTTTGTTGCTGCAGTGGTTGTGAAACGATGGAAGATTACAAAGAAGGATATTTAATGGTGAGGGCAAACTATATGTCTCCTTGCAACTCTATTGCTGGGCTATACTTTGAGGGTACTTGTGACGTCATATCTGTTACCATGGCAACGCACAAGGTGCACGAAAACGTCAACTAAATTTCAGTTTCTGTAAATTATCTGAAAAACTAATTCGGTGACCTACCACTTTTATCTCTTTGTTGGAAAGTTCCCTAAATTCTTTAACTTTTCAGACAATATTGAAAAAAGTTATCTAGTAGAATTAAATATATTTTTTAAAAATGCGATTTATAGCTTACAGAAAATTCCTTTAGATAATTTTCTCCGAAACTATTATATTTGAAGTGCCAACGTGAATGGTGCGAGCATGCAAAAAATCAAGATAGGTCATCGAGCAAAATTTCGAGCTAGAAAAAAATATTTTCCGCAGATTTTATTTCCGGTTCGCGCGATTTTACGCAAGATTTAACTTCCGGTGTGCTAATTTTGAGTAATTCAGCTGACGCGTGGGTTTGCTCTCGCGCGTGCAGCTAAAAACCCTTTCGAGCCTCCTTAACTAACAGAGTTTTGTATGCAAATTTCCCTGTGATTTGATTGTGTGAGCCCCAAATTATATCGGTTATACGTGGCGCTTCCCGCGCCAACGTGTAGAGAAACATAAATTAAACATTCTGTAATTGAAAAAAAGCATTCAAATACCGCCTCTGAACCTTCGTGAGAACTTCAGAATCCTTAAAAATTACCGAGGCAAGCTTGAGTGTTATTATTTGAAGGCTCGTGACTAGAAGAAAATACCGAATTTTCGCGAGACGTTTTTGTGTTTTATTTTATTTTGCTTTTCTGTATTTATGTTTTTACCCTTTACCGCTCCAGTTCTGTTTCAAATTCGACAATGATCTTGATAACATGAAGACGTCGAAATGTCGTGTTATATTTCCTATTCATGTTTTTTATAAAATAAAAATTAATGGTTTATGCTTTTATTTACGTATTAATTTATTTATTCATATATTTCTTTTCAACGACAGTACATGATGCTCAAATTGTTCTTTATGTTCCTGTTCTTCGTTTTGGATTTTGTCAGCAATTATATTTAACTGTGGTAGTTGAACTATTTTTTGGCAATTTCGTTTGGCTAAAATTGATCGCAAAGCTTACTTTTTTTCTGATAGAAGCAGGAGTTAAGAAAAGAGGATTATGAAGCTGGACGTAGGAAGGAGATTTTCACGTTATACACAAGCAGTGGAAGTCTGTTGGGAAATTGTGTAGTATCATTAGCTGAACTACAACCAACAACTGGATTTGAAACAGCAGGTTTGGAAAAAATCTTAATAAAATTCAACCGCATTAAAACAAAGAAAATCACAGAAAACGCCGTTGCGTGTCGTAGTTGAGGAGGTTAGAAAGCGTAGGAACTCGATTGAGCACGCGTGAAAACCTTCGCGCATGCGTAAAGTGGGATCTAGTTGTCCGTGACTTTGTCATATTTTCCAACTTTCTGCGCCGATATTTCCGCTTCCAGTCGGTGCATTTTTTTCAAATTTTTGGTGACAACTAAGATCAATCGGATGCGTATATAGACCAATTTTTTAAAAATTCTGTAGGTGGGGAAAAAATTTAAAAAGCAATAGTTGAAAACTTAAGGTTTTTATTTTCATCTGCCCTACAGAATTGCTTTAAACTTACATATTTTGATGATCTTTCCTCATATCATGTAATATAAAAGTTTGAGAAGATTTCACTGACCTGTTCTTAATAAAATGCATGTATATACCGATAGCTTTCGATTTTGGGGGTGCAACTGAATGCATTATATGGTTGCTATGATAATAGGTTTTCTGGAATAAAATATGATGTGCTGATTTTATGACGTTTCATTTATGTCTGTGGTAAATTTCACACTGATACGGTAAACCAAACGGTATTTGGAAAAGAACTTGTAAAACTAGTCTGGGGAAAATAAAACATATTTCGAGCCTCTTTAATAGCTCTTAATCATTTATCTCTCATGAAAACAAAACAAGAGAACATAACATTTGTTGAGGTTTTAAAACATTTTATTTCTAAGCAGTCTACTTTCAAGTTCCTTTACTGACTTGCCAGAGGACTTGCAGAAGGCCCAGTAGAGCTCGAGAACCTGGCGGAGATGTAGAGGGACTCATTTTCTTCTCATTTCTCTTGTTTTAATTTAGTTTTTTCGATCCAAAGGGCGAAAGTTATTGCGTTATGGCTGCAACTGAGTAACTGTTAAAACACTATAAATGCTGCCATCAGGATTAACATTGATAGTCGATCACAGGAATCCTGATTTATTGATTAGAAAAGTTGTTTCATAATTGCTTTTATCTTTTTAGGAGGATCAGGGTTTACATTTGGCAGCCCACCACCCTCGACAACTCCTGTCACACCTGGGGGCATCTCACTGGCTAGTGCAACGACAAGTGCCACGTCTTCCCCATTTACAGGGGGGTTTACCCTTGGTAAACCCTCTGCCCCCACTGGAACATCAAACACTGGGTTCACCTTGGGTGGAGGTTTGGCTCAACCCACTGGACTTACAGGCTCAATGTTCGGCACTTCAAATACTCAAACAGATGCGGAATTTGGCTTGTGGTCTGCACCATCACAAGGGTTTACACTTGGAACAGGCAAAAACTACTGCACCTGCTACGGTGAATCCAACACAAGCATTTACACTTGACAGTGTAACGACAACTGTGTTTTCAACTTCATCAGGATTCGGACTCAAAGGTGGCAGTGCGGGAGGTAAACCTAGCCCTGGGATTACTGTGGAGGCCACTCCAGCAGCGACTACAACAAGTGGGCTGTCTGTTATAGTTGATATCTTCAACTAAATTCTATTGAATTTATCGATTGTCCAACCCGGGGTAAAGTACAATATACGTTTTAATTTTGTCGCTATTGCTCTTTGTAAACATCACACTTAGAATTGTTTTATGGTTGTAATTGCCATAGTCAGTGTAATTTCTGCTTGAGCAGCATTTTTCTTATTGTTTTCTTAGGAAGCTTGTTTGGCAATAGTGCCACGACGTTTGGTCAGCAGCAAACAACAGAAGGATTTGGATCATTTGGTCAGAAGGAAGGCAGCCTATTTAGTTCTCCAACATCATGTACAACTGGGACCGGATTTGGATCGGGGTTTAATACAACAACAAGTATCTTTAAGCAAAGCAGCAGTGGACAGATGGTATATGTTTACTGTTTCTTGCCTCATATTCCTTACATTTCTGCAGCTACATGAATGTACACAATGCTGGCCATTTAATGAAGGCTGTCATTGAAATTTTACACGCATACATTACATACATACATTTAATTTTATTGTTTTCAAATTAAATATACAATAATATTTTAACATGCTCTCGGGTAGCTGAGCTAATCTAGGCAGGTCATGATATCAAGAATTATTAATTTACAGCAAGGTACAACTAAATACAACTGAAGGCAACAAGAGGACTAGAGACTTGAATTTGGCAACAATGACTAGAGACTACTAATAAACCAACGGTATTAGGCGGTTACGACGAGAGACTACAGATACACTAAAACGATATTACTGAATATCAATGAATACATACTAAGAGGAAAATAAGTTCAGCTTTGTTTTTTGAACGATTTCTGGAAGATCAATATAACAGTCTTCTGAAGCTAGAATTTCAAAAAATGTTAGCTTTATCTTCATCTTAAAGACAGTTTTTGGACGTAGACAGCCATTTTAATTTCCAGCTCACCTTCCCATGTGTGTGTTCTTGCATTCATTTTCAAACTTTGATTGCTGCTCAACTCTGCCTTACATTGTAGACGGACAATGTAGCTGCTACACATACGTGTGGTAGCAAGTTGCTATGTATGACTGAGACTCATTAAATCAAGGAGCTTGGCCTTTACGTACACGTAAGAGCTTTGGGATTGTGTATTGAGTATGAGGTGTTTAATTTCTATTTCCTTTAGACTGGTCTGTCTCTTGCAACAACTACATCAGCTGGCTTCAGTGTACCTGATCCAACTAAGACCGTTGCAAGCCGAAAGTTCAAAAAAGCAGAAATCAGAAAAGCTAGACGCGCACCGTTTGTTCAAGCAGGATTTCGATTGGATCAACACCAGGTACGAGTTCTGCAACGGGTACTACATGAAATACTTGTCAGCAGCACTCATTTAACGTGGTTCAAAATGGTTTCTAGCAATTTATAAGACCTACATATTACCATTCCTGATCATTTAATGCCGTAATTGTAGTATCAAACAACTGCCCAATCACTGATGAACAATGTGTTATCATTTTCGTGGCACGAAAAGTTACCATAGCAACAGAATGACCTGCTAAAAGCACCCTTAATTCTAGCTTTAAATTATTGTGTTTCAGAAAAAGCATCCGAAACCCTTTTTTAGTATCAAATTTTGATAAGCAGGATAAGATGCAACTTTTGGCAAAATGTACAAAAACTCTTTACACGGGGTTCCGACATTCTTATTCACCTTTCGTAGATTTATCATATACCATACGATACGATACTCATCTAACAGAACATATCTAACGTGGAGTTACGCGAAGCTAGTCAGCTAGTTTATAGGTAATCGAAGGCCCGAATATATTCTAAAACTTAAAACAAAAAAGTACAATAATTGATCGTATAAAACTATAAACGCAGGGAACTAAAAATCTAGGGAATCAAATCACAATAAATTCATTAGCATAGGCGTACGGCCAACTTTTTCCAGGGGGGAAGGGGGGGGAAGCTGTGAACCATTTGCCCAAAAAACTTCGCTCAAGCTGTCCAAATGGTTACGAAACTGAGTCCCAAAGATTCGAGGGTCACTAACGGTGCACTATCATATACCTACATATGAAGTGAAAATATTCTTACATATGATTCTATCATATGCGCTCTTAAAACGTCTTAAAAGAAATTTGCCCAAATTTCTCTTGTTGCCCATAAAAATCTGAGTTGCCCAAAATTTTGAGGGGGGGGGGGGGGGGGGGGGAGCCGCCTCCCCCCACCCCCTCCCCCCGCCCGTGCGCGCTTTTTTTTTTTGTGATCCTTTTATTTTTATTTATATT
>Ga0126343_10000643_pt1:12500-14213 | contig 14213 bp, 11 predicted proteins | sample Cyp2metagenome_FD_92531 | JGI IMG/M metagenome (GOLD analysis project Ga0126343, IMG submission 92531) | Coral microbial communities from Lord Howe Island, Old Settlement Bay, Australia - Cyphastrea 2 metagenome | ecosystem: Host-associated > Invertebrates > Cnidaria > Coral ... | reverse complement strand
CTCTCCTCAAAAACCAACATTTGATTTGATTTGATTGATTTGATTGATTTGATTTGATTTATTTGATTTACAGTCTCCCCAATTAGTAGAGCACTTGTGCTTGGCTAGAATGATTTGAGACTTAAATAATTATTATTATTATTATTATTATACGACCAACTGTTTTATATTTGTGGCTACGTAATACCAGTTCCCATGGGGTATAGAGTGAGATGGAATGACTGGACTTGTTTATTTAGGACTGGATTGAAGCGTGCGATGTAAAATGCCTCTTTTATTTTCGTCTTTGTCCAGGAGTGAGCCGAAGTCAAAATGTCCCATGTGAATTTGTGTTCGGGGTGTGTCTTAAGGTGTTTGGCCGGTTCCGATTGTTTGTTTATATCGATTGTCTGCGCTTACAGGCTATTCATGATACTGCAGCCCGAGATAAAGGTCAGCCTGAAGAGCCACTTGGTTTGTATACAGACTTTACCGTACCTATGACACACTGCAACCGAATCTGTAAAATCCCTTAAAATCCGTGTAATAGCTTTTAAAATTGTTGTTTGCCTGTAATGGAGTCAAGAAGACGATGTTGAATTTTAGAGTAAAAGTACTAGCGTTAAAGTAGACCTACCTAACTGAAATTTTGCGACGCGGATAGGCTTAGATGTGAGGCTTTGATGTCATCAACGCAAGAGCGTTAAATTGTCCGGTTTTTATTTATCCACTCACCTGAAGAAGTACAACTTTTGCCATTTCCAGAAAATCCTGCTTTACACAAGCAAATGTAAGATCCTTGAGTGTTATTACAATCAGCATTTGCATCACGGCCATGAGAGTTGGAAGAGCACTCATCTATATCTAATATAAGAAACATAAAGAAATCTCAGTGTTGCCTACTTCCGGCACCTTGACAATTAATTAATTTAGTATCATTTCTATTTAATACTGTTATACTGTTATAGTAATAATAGCGACAATTACAATTTCTTCAAACTGGTGTATTTTGCTCTAATTAATCTGCAAAGTTGTAATCAGACACCTGTAATTCTCCTTGTACCAAGTGAAGGCAAGTTCCCTTCTTTCTGCTCTGGCCTGTTGAAAATGCGCTATTTTGCATAGATTCCATCGGCCATCTTCGTTGATTGTCATTGAGCGGTATTTCGAACTTTTTTAGATTTCACAAAAATGTGAACTCGCTGGAACTTTGAAAGTATATTTCTGAAAATAGTTCACCAAAAGGGTCTTTTTCCGTTTTTCCCACCTGTCGTCAGTCAGCCTCTTAACTTTTTTCATTTATCCCCTAAAAGCAAGCGTATCTAACGTGTGTTTTGGAGAGGACAAGAAATTCATATTAAATACCTTTGAGAGGAAAACGAAAGTATCAAGGTACAAAGTTGGTGCGTAGAGCTAAATTGTCACGTTCTTCAACGTTTTACTAAATTTAAAATGAATGAAAATCATCGTAAAACATCAGAGTAAAATTTAAAAGCTGTCGAAACAAACTTTATTGCACATAATTTTTTGGACCTTGAAACATACACACCGCTAAGCGGAAAAGCCCTAGCAGACTACCCAGGTAGATACAAACCGGAAGTCAACCGAGCAGGCGAGAGTACTTATGGGACTACCGTACCAGAGCTATCAATTGCACTCTGCACTATCTGAGATTGTCTCAGTACTTTAATCTGCTGTGTGGCCAACCTTCGCTGAATCTTTCATTTAAGGTGG
>Ga0126343_10000643_pt1:0-10000 | contig 14213 bp, 11 predicted proteins | sample Cyp2metagenome_FD_92531 | JGI IMG/M metagenome (GOLD analysis project Ga0126343, IMG submission 92531) | Coral microbial communities from Lord Howe Island, Old Settlement Bay, Australia - Cyphastrea 2 metagenome | ecosystem: Host-associated > Invertebrates > Cnidaria > Coral ... | reverse complement strand
GCCAGTTCAAGATCTCTAACGGGCCAGTAACTATAATCCAGGAACCTCAGAAAAGGCGAAGAACTTTCATCGAAAGTGAAGACGAAGAGTTGTGCTGATTCCGTTTAAATTGTATTTTCTTTCACCGACACGGCCGCACGGCTTTTGAGCAAGTTTGTAGCACTTCTCTGTAGGAATTGACCTTTGGCGGTTGATTCTTGAGAATGTCGATGAAAATTCTCTCGTCAAATAGTAACACAACTGTACTAAAGTACTTTTTGCGGCCGTATTGATAATTGTTTTCTATAAATAAATATATTTTCTTAACGGAGTACGCGTTAGTTCGCTGAACTCTGTTCATGATCCAGTTTGACGGTTTGGAAAGATGAATGAATAGGTAAGCGCGCGAATCACCAGATGTGAAGTAACGACTTCCCCTAGACTTTAGATTTTTTCCTTTCTTTAGAACCGTTTTGTTAGCCATATAATAAACAACTTAATAACCTCGACCGTTCGGTCGTTACGGGAAAATCTCAAACCTCGGCCCACCGTATTGACCTCGCTATCGCTCGGTCAACACGGCAAGGCCTCAGTTTGAGATTTTCCCGTAACGACCTCATTCTCGGTTATTAAGTAGTTAGTATCGGACCGGGCATTGTCCCGAATGATCCCGCACTTGTGTCTTTGCTTTCTTCAGTCGTGTAATAAATCTCTCATTAACCAAGCTTGCTCGGGACCGTACTGGAAGAATATCAGCCCTCAGTCTTTTTTGTACGCTGCGCTCGGTCCGTACTGTCAAGACCTCGAGCCGATATTCTCCCAGTACGGCCCTCGCGTTTGGTTAATAAGATATATATATTCACCAAGCCTTCGGCGAATAATTTTTAATTAACACCTGTCAAATCAAGGTATCCGCTGACCAGTATCATGTGACCATATCGCGGGCTCAATTTTAAAGCTCATCGAGGTCGACTGTTTTTGTGAAGTTGACCGCTGACCAAGTGCTGGTTTTCCGATTGGATCGCGGGCTCATGTCAGGTTAACTTGTTGACAACAGGGCAGGATTGTTCTGTAGCCGTTTTAAGGATTTTAAGTTAACCGAATTGTAACTTGTTCTTCTATATAAATGTTTTTTGCTGCTTTGTTTTGTGTATATGGTGATTTTTGAAACAGAAGGGCAGAAGGAAAACCTGACCACGAAGTCACAAAACTCGAATCACAATTCTATCTTTTCCTGGATTAGCTTAATCGGGCTCTTAAAAACCTGGCCCAGGAGCTACGCTTTTAGGCTAGCCTAAATCTATATATTCACCCACCTATTCATTTGAATGTGCGTGATGTCTACTGGAACAACTTATTTTTCTCAACGTTCTACTTTCGGTTTATTAGCCTTGAGAGTTGTCCAATATACACGAACTGATACGACCCGTATCAAGGTATGTTCCTTTTCGCATCACTTGTACGAGTCGTACAGGTCGTTAAACAATGTTTTACGGGTCGAACAGCTGGTGAACTGTATATCGTTAGAGAGACTTGGTGTGTAAGTACCATTCCACGATTCGTTCGACTCGTGCGACTCCTGCGGGTCGTGAGACAATGGTTCAGGAGACGTACTGTTGATAAATTGTATATCATTAGAGAGACTTAGAGTGTATAGGGAAGTCCACGACCCGTACGTACGACCCGTACGGGTCGTGAAACAATGGTTTACAACTCGCTCAGTCGGTGAAATGTATATCATTAGATAGACAAAGTGTATGGTGAAGTCCACGACCTGTACGACTCGCATGGGTCGTGAAACAATGGTTCACGAGTCGTACAGTTGCTGAATTGTATATCATTAGACAGACTAAGAGGGTATAGTGAAGTCCACGACCCGTGCGACTCGCGTGGGTCGTGAAACAATGATTCACGAGTAGTACAATTAATGAATTGTTTATCATTAGAGAGACCTAGAGTGTTTAGTGAAGTCCACGACCCGTACAACCCGTGCGGCTCGTGCGGGTCGTGAAACAATAGTTTACGAGTCGTTCAGTTGGTGAATTGTATATCATTAGAGACTTTGAGTGTATAGTGAAGTCCACGACCCTTGCGACTCGTACGGGTCGTGGAACAATGGTTCACGAGTTGTTCGTTCGTGAACTGTATATAATTAAAGGGACTTGACAATGTACATACAAGAGCATGACCCGTACCACTCGTGCGACTCGTACGGGTCGTGAAACAATGGTTCACGAGTCGTACAGTTGGTGAATTGTATATCATTAGAGAGACTTAGAGTTTTTAGTGAAGTCCACGACCCCTACGACCTGTGCGACTCGCACGGGTCGTAAAGCAATGGTTCACGAATCGTTCAGTTTGTGAACTGTATAATATCCGAGGGACTTGACAGTGTACATAAAAGTCCACGACCCGTACGACCCGTGCGCCTCGTACGGGTCGTTAAAGGCGTATTGCACACTAAAATATAGCGATGTCCATGAAAAATTCAATTTCTCGGAAATGCAAGAATCAAGACCCTTGAGGGCTTGTCAAAAACACTTTGAAACGATCTTACCGAATTTTCTGGTAGATGAGTGTGAAATTTAAGGAAAGTACTCGGTGGTATAAGATTTTTCACGTAGCAACGCCCATAGCAACGACTGTTTACTATAAGAACGTGACGAAAAATATAGATTAACTTTAAGATATAAGAACGAAACTATTTAGAAAACAACTTTAAAGACATGCAAAACTCCATTGTTATAATTAGTTGTGAAAAGCTTTGCCTCGAATTGCCATCAGAGGCCCCTTCATTTCCCTTATGAAAAGAAATCTTTCCCACAACCGCGGTAACTTTTTACGAAATTGAACAACCATTGAACCCCCTCCCCTGAGATGCAATCTGCACCCCTCAGCTATTTGTAGCTTGTTAAATGCTTCATACTTCTCAAATGTTTACTTTTGTACCGACTGACTTCACGCCAACATTTCCACTTAGCAAGGTTTTTCGGTAGAATTCCTGAAACTTGGAGTAATCAAAGTCCAATAGTGTCGTGATGATATGAACCTATAAAATCGAAACATTTTAACGTCTGTCACGTGACACGAGATGATTTGCCCACTAGGTGTGGCATATAATAAGGTGTTTCTCAAATAAAGCCTGTAAGAAGCACTGAGAATAAGAGTTAACTGTCAAAACTTAGGTTCATTACACAGAACAAAACAGAAACTTACACGATTTGCTTATTTGACAGTCAAATCTTGTTTTGTAAAAAAGCAGGAAGTGTTGGAGTCAATGCTGTAAAACACTACCTCAGGAGGCTGTGGTTGGTTTCCATAGCAACCATTTTGAGTAAGACTTAAAAAATTCAATTTCTCTTCTTGAGTGCAATACTACAAAATTGGTCTTTCTTCACCATATTTAAACAAACTTTTTGGTCCATTATAGGGTACCATACAACCTTAAACAATGATTTGCGAGTCGTTCAGTTAGTGAACTGTATATCATTAGAGAGACTTAGAGTGCATGCCCGAGTCCACGACCCGTATTATCCGTATTACCCGTTCGGCTCGTACGGGTCGCGAAACAGTGGTTTACGACTCGTCCGGTTGGTAAATTGTAGAGGCACAAAGTGCTCGAGCTCTGAGAAAGACGCTCGAATATTGCGCACATGGCGGAGATTGTAGAGCAAATTTAAAGTGATTTGAAAGATCCTGACGATGGATTTTGAGAAGAAAATAAGTCCTAAGGTTGCGAAAGTAGTTATCTCAATTATCTTGGATTTGGAAGTTATAATTTTAGTTAAATGATCGTATGTGCTGCTGGAAGTTTGCGTTAGCATGGTTGTTCAAAGATCTCTTGTGTTGCATTTAGTGGAAGTCGTACTGTGATTTATAGCGCAATGCTTCTGTCTGTAATGGAAAAAAATGTGGGAGAGCAAAGGTATCAAGTGACATTCCTTTGCTCGGCTTACGGTAGCGCGAATTTGTTTGATTTCAGAAAAAGACTAAAAACGGCGATTTAAAGAGCAAGATACCACTCCCTGAAAGCTAAATATTCGAACGGTGGGATGATTTTTCACAGTCAGAGAAAAACTGCTTAAAGCTAGAGAGTTTGTGCAGTGTCTAATTTTTACGGTCTGAGAATCAGTGTTTATCTATCTTCGCAAAATAACCTCAACTTGGTGTAAGCGAATCGACTTGTAGGCGAAACGACCGACATCCTAACGCTCTAATGGGCTCTAACGCTTTGAGAACGAAGAATATCAATTGTGTTTATCGCTTTAGGGCATTCACGATTATAGAACGAGGATCATTCATTATAATTAGCCCTTTTGGACTTAGATCTCCGAAGGTACACTGAATATAACGCTCTTGGGCTCTCCCGCTTTGAGAACGAAGAATATCCATTGTGTTTTGCACTTTCGGGCATTCACGGTTTTAGAACGAGGATCATTCATTACAATTAGGGCTTTTGGACTTAAAACTCAGAAGATGCACTGAATATAACGCTCTTGGGCTCTCACACTTTGTGAACGAAGGATATCAATTGCGTTTTCTGCTTTCGGGCATTCACATTTTAAAATGAGGAACATACATTCCAAGTAGCGCATTTGGATTCTCCTGCTTTTAGGAATGTGAGTGCACTGTATATGTTTTGCGCTTTCTGGCATTCACGATTATAGAACGAGGATCATTCATTTGGACTTGGAACTCCGAAGATACACTGCGCTCTTGGCTCTCACGCTTTGAGAACGAAGAATATTCACAGTGTTTTGCGCTTTGGGCCATTGACGTCAGTTTTTGGAACGAAGAACAAGCATTGTTCTTGGCATGCTTGTCTCTCGAGCCATTCATGGGTCGTATGTGTTCGACAGTATTGTTCGACAGTTCTAAAGGCGAGCTAGTACGCCGACATTCTAAACTTTTTTGCGATATTTATTCATTTAACATTGTTTGAGACGCAGACGTCAAAGCTCTTCCAACTCTCATACCTGTTATGTCAATGCTGTCTGTAATCACACACTTACACTTACACATGTAGGCTGGATTTGCCGGAGATAGCAGGTCTTGCAGTGGTACGTTAGTTTGTGGTAAAGTTACGGCATGTTTTTGTTCTCAGCTTAACTATGTAACTAATGCCCCATTAACACCAACTAAACTTGGTTAATTAAACCAGGTTTAGGTTCATCTAGTTTCTGAGTTACGTTTTGCAGTCATATTGAGAAGGGATGTTTCAAACCACCTTGAAAATTTCTCAGTCGTTTTGCAAAAGTAGGAAAATTTTCTAAGACTATAGGCGAAGGAAATTACTAGGATTTTGACAAAATGCAAGTGATATTTAAGAAATAGAAAACATGTACCGTGTTTCTATTGAGTTATACAAACACGAGTGGAAGTTTGGGAGAACGAGAAATGCTGTGGGAACACGAGCCGCAGGCGAGTGTTTCCACAGCTTTTTCGAGTTCTCCCAAACCTTCACGAGTGTTTTTGTAACTCGATAGAAACACGGAGTACATGTTTTCTATTTCTTTTAAGAAAAAACGCGACGAGAAAAAGGAAAACAACTTGTTAACTTTGATCATCAAAATGTAAATTCTCTTTGCTCGCGCCATCACTACGTCAAAAGCGCGCGTTAGTTCTGTGTCTCCATCGAGTTATACAAACACGATTTTTAACCAATCAGCGCGCGTGCTTTCTTAGGACTGTTTTCTAATAATTCTTAATTTCACGAGTTTACCATTTCGTTACCTATTAATAACATGGGTGGCAAATTATACTTATAATAGTATAATAGTATTACTTTAAGCGTAATAATCTAATAGTATTATTATCACTATAATCATACAACAGTAATATTATTATTGCTATTGTTTTAGTGTTGCGTGTGTGTGCTCTTGCATGTTTTTTTTCTTATTTTCTCCTCTTAGTTGACCCAAATAAATAAATAATCCCTTTAAATCACTGAGAGTGGCTGCCCAGTTTTATTGGCCCATTAAGGTTATTTCGGGTAGCCATGTACTCTCTTTATTTTCACCTATTTTTGTTCGTCTAATTTCGAATGTCAAGCAGAGTTTCGTTTCTACACGAGACACGAGGATCATTCAATGGTCCTCTTTTCTGCTGGCCGGACGGGGCACCCATCACCAGATCCTTTTTGGTAGAACACCTTAAAGTGGTATGGTACCCTAAAATGGACCAACAAATTTGTTTAAATATGGCAAAGAAAAACCAATTGTGTGCTATTGCACTCAAGAAGAGAAATTAAGTTTTGAAAGTTTTACTCAAAATGGTTGCTATGGAAACCAGCCACGGCCTTTTGAGGAAGTGTTTTACTGTATTGACGCCAACAGTTCCTGTTCTTTCACAAAATAGAATTTGATTTTCAAACAAGAATATCTTGTAAGTTTCTGTTTCGCCCTATGCAATAAACTAAAGTTTTGACAGTTAACTATTGTTTTCAGTGCGTTCTACAGGCTTTATTTGGAAATAACCCTTATTTTGCACCAAAGCCAGTGAAAAGTTGTTGTCTAAGTACTTTCGTTCATAAATCTTAAAATTAATCTATATTTTTGGTCATGTTCTTATAGTAAACAGTCGTTGCTACGGCCGTTGCTATGTGAAAAAACTTATACCACTTGGTGCCTTCCTTAAATTTCACACTCATCAAGAAGAAAATTCGGTAAGATCATTTCAAAATGTTTTTGACAAGTCCTTAAAGGTCTTAATTCTTGTATTTCCAACATCGCCATATCCTTGGGTACTGAAGCCCCTTAATCGAGCACTAAGATTTTGCAATCTTAATCCTGCTTTGTACAAATCACACAGTTTCCGAATAGACGCAGCGAATTGGACAGCTGCCAGAGCTTTTTCAGACTCACAGATTCGTCAGTTAGGCCGATGGAAATCTAATGAGTTTTTAAAGTATTTTAGTGTACCTAATCTTTCGAGTCACTTATTCTTAATTCTAGACCACACGCTGGTGCTGTGGCCATTCATAAGTTTAACACTTAAACACCGGTCTCTTTTTGGGTCAACAGTCTTCGGGGTGGGCCTCCATTTTGGAGGCTTGTAGCCTTTTTTCTCGTGCCCTTGCCTTTGCAAGAGCTTAACAAATAATAGTTCGTTGATAATCTATTCCATATTATTTTAATCAATAAATCGGCCGTTCTGCGTGGCCAAAATTTATCCCAAAAAACGACTTGTCTGGTCTCGATACTCTTGCAGCGCTCTGTTTAAAAAAGAGTAAAAAGCTATGAGCTTAATGCCTCTATGCATAAATTGGAAAGCATTAAAAGGTCTTTAGCAGATGTACTGTATTATCGTAATCAAGTGGCTGACAATTAGCGAACAAATCACTTGAATGGATTATGTCGATCTGTTTTTAGCATTACAGCCCAATTATTGGCATGAAATATCAGGGAGCAAATGAACAAGAGATCCAAAATCCCTAAAATATGAAAAAATATTTTCTTTTAGATGCAGTTACCTATTTCACACTGTGTTCCATTATATCCTGGTGTGCAACTGCAGTTGAATCCGTTTACTCGGTCTGTGCAAGTCCCGTTGTTCTTACACGGATGACTTGCGCAATCATTGGTATCTGAGTAAGGGAAAAAGGCAGACAGACAATAACGGTCATATTCCATAGTTAAAGTAACTTCGAGCCAAGGCAGCCACTCTTATTCAAAACGATTTTCGGCAGTATACAAAGGAGTTCTAGATCACTACGGTTAGCGACTAAAAGTAGTTCAAAACTGCGAGTTTCATGCTTCTATGCATAAATTGGAAACAATGGAAACGTCTTTATCAGATGTACTTTATTATGGTAATCAAGTTGCTGAAAATTAGCAAGCAAACCATAGGTCGGAGTGTATGTTGATCGATCTTGAGCATTACAGCCCAATTATTGGCGTGGATAATATGGGAGCAATGTACAAGAGATCCGAGAAACCTGACTCATGAAGGAAATACATTATTTGGTTGCAGTTACCTATTTCCCACTGTATGCCATTAAATCCTTGCAAACGTTCGGTGCTTTACCTAACATTAACACGCCTCAGAAGAGTCATCACACGAAGAAACCAACCCTTCGTACTGCAAGATCAGTGGTAAAAGACCTGCCACTAGAGCCCGCCAATAAGTGGTGTTGCCGCAGTTTTAGTGGGCTGTGCAAGAGAGTCCATGGGTGAAAATCGATTACGAATGGAATTTGCAAGAGCCATAAGACAGAATCATCTTGAAGAAAAGCAATCACCTGTTCTTGTCACCAGAGGTAGAAATGATGATCGATGATAGCCTTGGCTATACTATTTCGATCTTTAGATGGCACCTGCCAGAGGATCATTATCTGTATGGCAACAATTTAAGATCTGTAACTAAAATCATGGTCTCCGATCTAGTCAAGGATTTGGAGAAAAGCTACATTTGTCCTGGAGTTAATTTAACAGAAAGATGTTACAATGTGTTGCCACATGTCATCCCAAAAACTTTCAGGAGATCCATTATTTCAGGATCCAGGCTCCTCCTTTCCTCATAAAGAGTCTTGGAGAACCCGTAATTGTTCAGTTTTGCTGGAGGAGAAAAATGTACAGTGTGATAGCTACTCCAGGTATTCCCATCGATCAGAATTAGCTCAAAGTGTAAAGAAGAAGAAGAAGCCTGATCAACCACCACGCATTAATTGTCCAATTTCTCAAACAGCACCCAGCAGAATTAAATTAACACTTCAGATGCAAAGGCTGAAGTGTGCTGATCTAGAAAGGCAACTAAAGAGCATGTAGACTGAAATTCAAAAGTCAAGCATTGAAGTTGACCATGAACTTAGTCAAGACATTGTAACTATATTTGGACAGTTTAACAATGTCACCCCATTCATGAACCTCTTTTGGCAGCAGCAGATGAAGCTCTTTTCTAGCACCAAAACTGGAGTCAGATATCATCCGATGCTCATTCGGTACTGCTTATCACTTGCAGCCAAATCGCCATCTTGTTATGAGGAGTCAAGAAACAGCAACATTCTGGTATTGCCAAGCCAGAGAACACTAAGAGATTACAAAAGCTTTGTCCAGCCAAAAAGAGAATTCCAAGATCACGTACTGGAGGAGTTGCAGAGTTTGACTAACATGTACTTTGATGTGCAACGTTATGTTGTATTATTGTTCGATGAAATGAAAATCAAGTCCAGCTTGGTATTTGACAAGGTTACTGGTGAGTTGATTGGCTATGTGGATCTCGGCGACCCTGAAGTGAACTATGCAACGACGAGGTGGTAACTCATGCCCTGGTGTTTCTTGTCAGAGGTGTGTGTACAGAGCTGAAATTCAGCCTTACATACTTTGCCACTAATGGAGTCAGTGCTGGTCAGCTGATGCAAAATAGAAGCAAAATGTTCCCCTCCTGGCAGACTCATGAGGGGTGCAAGATTACAACCCATTCAGTGATTGGAGCCACCAAGTTCCTTTTAAATGAAGAGATGGAGTTTGTTTTAACTGAAAGATTCTGCCAAGATGCAGTGGAAGAGTACTTTGGAAACCAGAGAAAACTTGGAAAGAGGTGTGACAATCCAGACATAAGGATGTTTAGATACAATGACAACAGCCTTAGGATTCAGCGCTCTGTATCATTTCAGTCAGGAAACATCCGGGGAAGAAGAGACAAACGCAGGGCATGGGAAATGTGACAGATGACCCTGTCCAAAAAGAGGCAAAAACTGCATTGAACTTGTTGTAAACCTGATTATATGTAAATAATGGTCTGAAGAACAGAAGGAAACATGGGGCATAGGGTAGATTATGTTAAAATATATTAGCTTTTAAAATATAGATAGGACCCTGCGCGCGCTCTGATTGGTCAAAAACCTATGTTTTATCAGAGTATAAAACATAGAAAGAGCGTGTTTTATTGTTTTGCGCGGGTAAAATCTATATATTAAAGCAAATGAAGAAGCCTAAGCCGTGTATTACACTGTGATAAAACACTCCGGTCATTTGAGAACACTCGAGAAATGTAGAAAACACTCGCCTGCGGCTCGTGTTTT
>Ga0126343_10000642_pt1:0-12500 | contig 14214 bp, 7 predicted proteins | sample Cyp2metagenome_FD_92531 | JGI IMG/M metagenome (GOLD analysis project Ga0126343, IMG submission 92531) | Coral microbial communities from Lord Howe Island, Old Settlement Bay, Australia - Cyphastrea 2 metagenome | ecosystem: Host-associated > Invertebrates > Cnidaria > Coral ... | reverse complement strand
TATTCGAGTTCTCACAAACTTCCATGAGTGTTTCTCTTTAACAATTAGATTATGAGCTCGAGATTTCTATCGCACAATAATCGAGAGCGAATAATCTAATTGTTTTAGTATAAATCTACAAGTCGTTCAAAACTATTATAAATCCTCTTCAAAGGCAGCTCACAAATGCCAATAAATGGGCGTAATTTTGTTAAAACGCGCTCAGGACTCCGCTACTCACTATCCATCATCAAATAGATAGTGAGTGGCGTAGCCAATCAAAGAACAGCATTTGTGATAGAACGCTAGTAGAGTTGTGCTAAAACTCGATAGAAACACGGAGTACATGTTTTCTATTTCTTTTAGAAAACATTGTGACGAAGAAAAGGAAAACAACTTGTTAATGCTATGGTTAACGTTTATCATCAAAATGTAAATTCTCTTTGCTCCGCCCATCATTACGTCAACAGTGCGTGCTAGTTCTGTACTGTCTCCATCGAGTTATAGAAACACGATTGTTAATCAATCAGTGCACATAATTTCTTAGGACTGTTTTCTAAACAACATTAAACTTTGATGCTCAAAAGGAGTGTACAGTGTACATGTATATTCTGAGAAACTTATTGACAAGATATTAATATTAAAATTAAGTATCATTCACTTGTTACAATTAGGTTCATTCATGCATTCAACTCTTTAAACAATCATTAATACTGCATGCCATCTCTGTACCATTTCTAAACTCATAGCCTGATGTAAATTTCATGCACTTTTCAGAACAAGTAAGGATTGCAGGAAAATCACTGCTTGCAAAAGATGAATTTGGCCAGCCAATGTTGACCCTGCTAACAACACACCAAACAAGAAAGACAAACAATGAGCAAACAAGATATACAAACAAGAAATACAAACAACAAGCTCCCACCATCTGCTACCAACCTAGTTGTCACTACTCTGCAGATGTCTAGTTTCTATCTGTTACCCAAGATTCACAAGCCTGGTAATCCGGGTCGACCAATTGTTTCAGCTTGCAGCTGCCCAACAGAAAATATCGCCGCGTTCCTTGAAGAGATAACTGCACCTCTGGTTTGCAACCTTCCTACGTACGTCAAGGACACAAAACCTGCACTACAGATCTTCGATGAGTTCCGCTTGGGCGATGGAGAACGTTTCCTCTTCACTATGGATATCAAGTGCCTATCCACGGTCATCCCAAACAACGATGGTCTCTGTGCCCTTGCGCATTTTCTTGACAAGCGAGAGGTGAAAGAACCTTCAACCGGCACACTAACACGCCTTGCTGAGCTCGTCTTAACACTCGATGCTTTCAGTTTTAACGGCTATCACTACAGACAGGTCAGTGGTGTCGCAATGGGCAGCAAAATGGGCCCAAATTACGCCTGTTTGTCTGTGGGATTTGTTGAAGACTAAATTTTGAACCAGTACAGTGGCTTCATTCCTCAGCTATATCGACGATACATTGATGATGTGGTTGGCGGAGCCTATTGCGCTCGGGAAGACCTTGATAACTTCGTAGAGTTCATTTCAAACTTTCATCCAGCTCTACAGTTCACTCAAACCATCACTGAGGATGGAGATCTCTCTTTACTGGACATAAACCTCAGCATCCCAGAGGAAAGAATAACCACCTCTGTACACTACAAGCCAACTGATACCCACAGCTATCTCCATCACAGCTCATCACCTCCCCAACACTGCAAGAAAAGCATTCCCAACAGTCAGCTCCCGCGAATCAGACGTCTGTGCAGTGTGGAGCGCGATTTCCAGCAGAAGGCACATGAGATGTGTATCTTTTTGAGAAGCCCAGATACTCTCCCACCTTTCTCGAATGCGACCTACAACCGGTGTCACATGTCAGTAGGCGTGATGCTATCCAAGGCGCCAAAGTGGTAACCAACGGCACAGAGAGGATTCCTCTGGTGCTGACGTACATCCTTTCAACAGTCAAATAAAAAAGATCCTTCTGGCTAACTTCAACATCTTGATGAACGATGAAACCACCAGGGAGATTTTCCCTCTACCTTCATTAACATCCTATCGACGAGACCAGAATATTCGTGATATTCTTGTGCACACCTCCATGAAGAGTCAGTCTGGGTCTCCGGCCCGCACATACCCTTGTGGCGCCCCAAGATGCTGCACATGCGCTCATGTATCAGCCATCACCATCATCGCTGGACCACGACACAACATCACCTTGAGGGAGCATTTCACCTGCAAATCCAGCAATCTTGTCTATTGCATTTCATGTCATCGCTGCCCGGTCCTTTTTTTTCGGCCGCATGGACTAAACATGACCTTTGTTTTTTAAACAGCTTGGCACGCGCGCACTTTTATACATCCGTTCGAGTTGTGCGTACAACTTCATCCATTCAAAACTTGATAAAGCACTGAAGAAGGGTTAGGCCCAAAACGTCTGCCATAGACATCGTGTTTAATTTGGCACTGCGGTATTAATACGTACAACTTTTTGACTGTTACCTATGCCACGCAGCACCTGATCCTTTTGGATTACCACTATATATTTCAAGACATGTAATGCACCACTTACACAAAAATGTCATCTCTGTCAAGAATCTGAGTCAGGGACTCAGTAAGTGAAAACACCTTGTGAAACCTGTGATTGTACACATCCGTTACCACCATCTGCAAGGAACAGTATACACTTTAAGTCCATTTAGTCCATTTAACTTTTACACATATGGGGCAAAATTACTGAATACTGGCTGAGACAGTGGGCATTTCTTCTTTATTCAAGAGGGCACTTTTGGTAATCAAAAGGGCATGATAAATTAATGCTGAGTGGCTGAGTATGCATGTAAAAGATGATTGCCTGCTTCAAACAGCCTCAAACTGCTTTTGAAAAGGAATTCAGAAATGCATCACTTCAGTTTGGTCTAAACACAGTTATTTTATCTTAACATGAAAGAAAACTGACATGCAGCACAGCACAGTCTTTTAGTGGCAAAGGAAAAGGCTTTTTCCATCCAAAAATGTGTTGATTCCAAGCATGCAAACCATACAGTTACAGAACTTCCTGGCTGAGAGTAAATTTCTTTGTTTTTCTTCAGGCCACTTTATTAGTATCACAGGTCACCTTATCGGCATAAAAACAGCATAGTATTTGCGGTGGAAAGGAGAGTTGTTGTTGTTGTCCTGGTGTACTGGTGTACTGGTGCACAGAGGGAATAAACATTGTTCTCCTTTCTTTACGAACCTTTGTTTAGCTGTTGAACATTGGTTCTTTTGTATCGGTTCTTGTGAACTGGTACATGAGGACAGAACCAGAGTTTTGGATTCAAGAGGTTATTGCACACTCATTTAAGTCTTTCCGAGTGGAGCTTCGCAAAACAGGTGAATAAAATTAGGTTGCTTTAAGTTTCATTGGCAAAGAAATTGCTTTGAGTGAATTGAACTTGCTATGTTTTAATCTGCTTTCTATTATAGTAGGATTTCTGTATTCTACTGCTAGCCCGTTCTTTAATTACAACCACCAAACCTGTTTGCTTTGTAGAGAATTTTGCCCTTTATGTGATAAACACGTAATCTAAGGCCCGGTTCAGACGCCATACTTCACATGAGCCGCATCGAATGCTAATAAGGGAGAACAAAGGATTTTACTCATTTGCATTCGATTCAGCTCATGTGAAGAACGGCGTCTGAACTTGGCCTTAAGTGCTCTCAGGCAATTAAAGATAAATGTCATTTGACTGTATTTTAAAAGGTTTCCAAATTGCCCTTGTCGGTTCTCGACTCAAGCTGGGCAATTTTGTGAAAACTTTGAAAATATGGGGATTGCACGAAATTAATCCTCAATATTATTGCCCTCGGGCCCACACAGTTACATAATTATACGAAATTAATCCTCAATATTATTGCCCTCGGGCCCACACAGTTACATAATAATACATGTAATAATCCACCATACATGTAAGCGATCCCCAGTCTTCAGCTGGTCTTCACTATGACTTGTTGGTAACCAACCATATGGAGGGGTAAGAGCATTTACATGCATCAAATATTATGCCATTGCTTACATCTAGCTTTTACAAATTTAAAAAAAAACCAGGGGACGTGTAACTCAAGATGGGAACAAAGTTTAGTTACATCGTTAAATTTGAAAGGAAGTGGGTTAAAATATGCTTTTAATCATACATTCTTGAAAACAGTACAAAATTTATGAACATTCATATACATGTACAGTGTGGTAACAAAGCCACAGACATCAGTTCGCAAAACATTCTCATCAAGAAAAATCTTCAGTCAGATATTTTTTATTTATCTTTTTTTGAGCTGGTGAGCGGGCAGGATTAAGCAAATCCTGCAATCTGATTGGTTCCTGGAGCGGGCGGAATTTTCTCATCCAGACCGCCACAGTTTTTCCCTATGCGGACCTCTCAGCCGGCTAATAACATATATATATTTTCCATAATCACTTAATGGAACAGCCAAGTTAGATTAATTTTAATAAACATTAAAATAAATTCCTATGTTAATGAGAAGAAAGTCAAATAATGTAAACACGTATTGTTTCATTAGATTATGAGCTCGAGATTTTTATCGCGTGATAGTTGACGAGGGCACAGCCCCAGTCAACTCTCGCGCGAGAGCGAATAATCTTGACTAACTGTTTTAGTATAAATCTACTAGTTATTCAAAAGTTTAATAAATCCCTTCAAAGACAGTTAAAAAATGCCAATAAACGGCCATAATCTCATTAAAAAATGAACAGGACTATGCTACTCACTATCTACACTGTATCACCGAATAGATGGTGAGTAGCGTAGCCAATCAGAGAACAGCATTCATGATAGAACGCTAGTAGATTTTTACTAAAAGTGGATAAAAGGATGCAGTGACAAGGTTAACATGCCACTAGAAGCACTATAAGAAGGTGTGTATCCATGCCTCAATACATGTACATGTATATTAAAGTTACAATGTACATGTAAGTCTTGCTGTGGAAGAATTTACCTTGGTAACTGCTGTTTAAGATACACGTATCATGCTACATTGGAATAATTATATAAAGAAGTGGCCCACAAAGTACATGTCTAACCTTGTCCCTGGGAATATTAGTTTCTTTTGTCAGAACAGCTAGTAAGTCAGCAACATTGCCCATCTTTGGCACAGTCAATTTATACTGAAACAGAAACAGAAATGAGATACATAGATGTTGTATCATACAGCCACATTGATTTGTATCCATTCATTAATCACTCAAAAACAGAAACTCACCAGCATGGGTTTTATAAGAGGATCACTTCGAACAAGAAAAACATCAAGGCTTCTCTCCTTTTTGACTGGCAATGGCAAAGACAGGTAGCAGAATGGGTCAAATGTAACGGAGACCTGCAGAGACAAAATATGGCACTTGGTTACAAAAACATAACAGTGTGGTAAGCATATGCCAAACTTTGGAGGGCATTTTTATTTCCATTTCATTTCACTTTTTCATTATATTTTGAGGGTTTGTTTACAAGGAACAATTATTCCACTCATTCTTGTTGGACATAAGATGATTATATCATAATGATTATATTTATCATAATTATTATTAAAAGTTTTTAGAGCCAACTTGGCTCTATGTTCCTTGTTTCAGCTAATCTCCAATCTCTACTCTCAGCTAATCTCCAATCTCTACTCCTGGAATAATCGTTAAATATAACAATGTTGTAAGGCACCACATGTATAGCAACTTCAGAAACAAGACAAAATTGGCATAAAGTAGAAGTGGTAATTAAAGAGCACTTGAAAATGATTGAAAGTGTTCTAAACAGTCTAGAACATGATCCAAACTACATTTAGTTCTCTTGAAGGGCAGGTTGGGCTTTTTCAGTTTTAAATTTATCACAAGAACTAACCTTACTGCAATCTGGGCAAACCAAAGTGGATTTGAACAGTCCATGGAATATATCTACAATAATGGAGTTATTTCTCTGCATGTGATTTTTCCAAGACTCCTCTGCAACAACCTAACAACAGAAAAAAATTAATATACACTGTATGTGTACATTTTTTAAGAAGTACTTTCACAGCTCTGTAAACAATTCATGAAGCAAAGAGCTTAATAACTAAAACTGTAGGCAGCAGCAACTGGGTTTCTTGTTACTGAGGAGAGCGGGGAATTCACTGGAAAATTCTTTCAAATTTTATTCATATGTGACTTCTCACACAAAAACATACATGTACACTAACAAATATCTTTTGAAGGGTCCAAACGGACTCCTGATGACCAGCTGTTCAAGTCGTTTAAAAACAGTTTCATATACAAGTACCGCTTGAACCATGGAACACTTTGAGTGAGTGCTGTACATGTTTGAATGGCACAGGAATCATTTCAAACAGATAATGCCAGCCATATAAAAATGGCAAATGAAAAATTGCGAATGGATTACGCCAGACGTTCAAACGGCTAATGAAAAATTTCAAAGAGATGATGCCAGCCATTCAAATGGCAACCAAAAAAATTTGAACGGATTACGCTAGCTGTTCAAACGACTAATGAAAACGGATGATGGCAGTCATTCAAATGATGAAAATTTTTAATGGATCATACCAAACAGATGACGACAGCCATTCAAACAGCTGATAAAAAGATTTTAATGGAAGATACCAGCGGTTTGAACGGCATGGGGGGAATTTTTGAACAGATGATGCCAGCCACTTGAACAGCTGACAAAAAATTCTGAATGGGTGACCCCAGGCGATTGAACTGCCAAAAGAAAATTTCCAGAGGATGATGCAAAACCATTCAAATTGCTTAATAAGAAAAATTTCAACAAATGATGCTGGGCATTTGAATGGTCAAAAGAAAAGGGTTTGTGTTGAATGGTCAGGAGATCTTGCTGTTTTGATTTAAGATGTGTTTTTGCCTTCATTTTCGAAAGTCTATGGCTGTAATTTTTTATCACGCACTTATTCATTTCCTCTTTCAAAACTTGACAAACTTAGAAATAACCCACAAAAGCTCTAAACAGACTAAAAACAATAATAATTGTTTTCCATTACGGACCTCTGTCCATCTCCTCGCACTCATGGTGAAATTTACATACATGTACATGTATACAGCTGCACCACTTATGCATGACCTGTAATGCATGTTTTAATTGTTATCTAGGACATCTAGAGATCAAGCACTTTCACTAAAGTCAATATAAATCAATAATAAATTATTGTATCGACCACATACATGTAGTGAAAATGTTGTACAAAGGCCAAAAATACAAGGAAACTTACTGCATCAGGCCTTCCATCGGCATCCTTTATTTCCACGTAGGGCTTCTTCTTGACACGGTTTAAATCCTCATGAAGTCCATCCAACAAGAATGCAAGAAGTTCCTGAGAATCTTGCTGTTGATAGCCAGAAAACTGTGGTGCAAAACGTCCCACTTGGACTTTGAACTGTCTAGGTGCTACTGAACTGTATTGTTCATTCCAGATCTGATTAAGGAGACCTGCATAAGCATTGGCAATTTCACCTCTCATTCCTAAAGGGTTATTGCGATTCAGTTCCTCTTTGTATTTACCAGCTAAAAAGTATTCAGTCAGAGGAACACAGTTGCTTAAACACTGAAGGGCGGAGTTCATGAAACACGTATTTCCAAGGTTTCCAAGTCCTGTTAGCCCTGGCAAGGAGCTACTTGATCTCAATCCACCATATCCCCAGGAACTTCTTGAGCTGTAATTGCTGTAGAATTTTAAACAGAATATTACATTACCTGAATGCACGGACTTTAAACTTTAAGTGCAAATTTTTAATCTGGCTGCAAACTGAGCATTATTATGCACAAGTACTTGAATTTAAAAGGGTGCAATGAACTATCTGAAATTCACATAGCAGTTTGACATTCCAATTCAGAAGTAAGCAATTAATAGTCTTGTCAGAATATTCTATATAATAATTATCACATAATTATATCTTTTAACCTTTAAAGCAAGACATTAGGTCACATGCTGAAGTGTGTATAGAGCATAAACAGAAAACAAAAATGTGGTCTCCTTAGAAAGCTCACAAACAAGTAAAGCACGAAGTTAAAAGGAGGAGTAGTCATTTGACATCCTTAAATTGTCTTTATGCCGATAAAGTAAAATGTTGTACTGAATAAAATTAATGTAAAAAAGAAGCTGTGAAAATCAAGCTCAAAAAGGTTCTTTGAGTGTAACACAGATATCACTTCATACTAGAGCAAACCTCTATCCTATATATTTTTGAGTTATTTTTTGTAAAAAAAATGCCTCTTATTCGGCGCATCGAGTATGTTATGGGTCAATGGATGAATGAGTCAATCAGTCAGTGAGAGATGTATGTATTTCACACCAATGAGATTGGATCTGCTATAAACAGCCAATTTAATTTTTTGTTGTAAAGGTTAATGGTATGTGGGGAGATCTGATTTCCATACAGTTCAGAACGGCCATAATTTTCCTTTTATAAAAAAGGAAGAAGTATTCGTATATTGGGTTTACCTTGACACTTTCTGTGGTTTAGACTGAGGATTTTAGTTATGAACGAGATGAGCCTTGAGGTTTGAGCTACTTGTACGCAAATGACACAAGATACTTTTATTTTTAGTTACAAAGGAATATTGATACTTTCGCTTTTCACAAAGAGTAAATTCAATTAGAGGTCACGCATCGTCGCTTCTAGTTGTGAGGAAATTATTTTATGGGAGATGAGACTATTTTGATTTGAAAGAGTTTGAACGTTTACAATGATTATTGTAAGCATGGGTTTCATTAAGTTTTTGTGCAGGAGGTCAGTGGGGTTTTACAGCTGGGCATTTCAGTTTTTTCTTATAAAAGAAAGTAAAAAGAGAAGACAAAAACACCGGGCAAATTAATGGCTATAAGTCTCGCTTTCAGCCGGTCAATTTGCCCGGTGCCCAGCCCTTAATGAACCCCCTGTGTAAGTGTAGGTAACGATTGCCTGTTGCATGCAAATGTAGCAAGATATAGTTGAGGTCACACTACGCACTTTTGCCTGAGGGAAAATTGATTCACCTGAGGAAAATTTGCCTGAGTACACCCTAGGTAAATTTATCTCGGGTTTCATTTTCCCCAGGTGAAAAGGTCACACTGATATCTACAGGTATTTTAATTTACAAGGGATTGACAGGATTTAATTTCATGCCGCGTAAACACACAAACACTTCACTTGGCCCTGGACTCCATTGATGTAGCTGGTTGAAAAGAAAGCCTGAGCATACTGGATCCTAAAACGAAATTATCAGCCGATGAATAAAAGCTGTTGCAAACAAGGAAACTGAATCTTAAGTAGATCTAGCCAAATGAAATACATGTGTACTAATTGCAAATGATTTGTACTTGCTCGTTCGATCTAAACCACGCCATCTTCTTTCTTTGAAACACGCACACTCAAGCGACAAAGCTAAAGGACTTGGACTTAGACGTTTTTCAAGTACCTAGGGCAAAAGTGCGCAGTGTGACCACAGCTATTAAGTTTTAGTTACAAAGGGTAATTCGACACTTGTTTTTCACAAGAGAGTAAATTAAATTAGAGCTGACGAATCGTCACCACTTGTTCCCACGAGATGTTTGCTGTCTTAAGTTTCAAAAGGTAACTTAACACTTTTGCTTGTTTCATATGGGAATAAATTCAATTACAGCTCTCAAGTTATCAGCTATTGTTCCCAAGATATTATGCAACTGTAAAAAGAAGCTTTTATTTCTGGACAGTTTTTACGTCTCAGCAGTAGCAGTTTATTTATATTTAATGAGCATTTAATTTATGACATTTTTTTCAGTCTGATACTTTTAAAGGTAAAAGGTATGAAAACTGCTCAAATGTTCTTTGAAAACTGCGTGGGACCAAGTAAAAGTGCAATTTAATTAAATCAGACTTTCAAGAAGGTCCCCTATACTTTTTCCGTGACGCGTGAATGGGCATATTTGCTTTGCGTGAAGCGTGAATGAGGATTTATTTTTTCTGTGATTCGTGAATCTATACTTTTCTGTCCTCGAGAAACTGGTTTTCCCTTTTTTAGTGATCCGTGAAATATGCATTAACTTACGCGTGATTTGTGAACCAATGATTAAATTTTAACTTCTTTGGAGATTTTAGCGTCATTAAAGCTCGTTAACTACACCAAACTATTAGATGTAAAACCTACCTATTCGATGCGCTCGAATTAGAGAGGAAAAACAAAGACAGGCCTGCACGGACTCCCAATGCGGTTTTTTTAGTTGCGTCGCTTTATCAAAGTCTTTAAATTATAGTTTTGCTTTTACAAGCATGTCTTTTTAGAGATTTCCCACTTTTTTAAGATAAGATCGGATGGTCAGTTTAAAAAATTGTTTTCAGTGGAGGGCGATTTTGTATGAGACTCCAGTTTTCTGTCAAGATTTGTTTAAGTTTCTTTACCGCAGGGTGGTAAACTGTATGTAGTGACAAAAGTCAATAGTCTCTGCCGCTTTTTGTCTTTGCTGTTTAAGAGCCGATTTCTTGAGTCAAAGGTGACCTGACAGGACCTTTCTATATATTTCGTCATACCCGCGTGCTCCGAGGCGTCGTTTGAAGTTTGCAAGGCACTCTTCAAATGTTGTTTGTCCTCAGCAGCCTCATAGCTTCGCCTTTGATAAAACCTCTTTTTACCCCCAGAGGGTGGCACGAGCTAAAATGGGTACCGTATTGAAATGTTTCCTACGGGCCGTCGTTGGGTACTTTTGAGTTTGGATGTCTAGCATGGGTTTTCCTATTAATCTCTCCCTGGAACACCACTGTATCGTATCCATTAAGGTTCTTTCGCTCTCTGACATTTCGGCCGTGAATTTTATTGATGGGTGGAATGTGCTAGCTTGTTCTGTGAAACGATCCACTCAGTTCATTTCTTTTACAGTCCCAAAGGGAGAAAACGCCACTTATGTAATGTTTCCATTCTCTTGGCTTGATAGTGTTTGGGTGAATTAAGTTTGTTTTTATTTTATAAGCCTCCGATCATATCTCACAAAAGTGGGAAATCTCTAAAAGACATGCTTGTAAGAGCAAAACTATAATTTGAAGGGCTTCGATAATGCGACGCAACCAAAAAAAAACGCATTGGGAGTCCGTGCAGGCCTGTCTTTGTTTTTCCTTTCTAATATGATATAGCTGTAGCATTCTTATGTGAAACGTGATTGCTTGCTTTTTTCTGTGAACGCGAAGGTGTTTTATGCATTATTCGTGATGCGTGAAAAGGCCGATTACTTATGCATGAAACTGTTTTCAGAAGAGGTATAGGGAACCTCATTTCAACGTGTCAGAGGTTTTTTTCTCTTTCTTTCTACTTTGGGTGAAGTAGTGTTGTTGCGTTGTGTAAAAAGGGTAAACTTACGACTCATATGAAATGTGAAGAGACCTCTTGAGTATTTTTAGCAAAAATGTCTCTTTGGGCCTGGAAGGGCTATGTGATCGATGAGTGAGTGAGTTATGCATGTGCGCATGTCATACCAATCACAGTGTAGGTTGTATCAAACAACAAATCAAATTGCCTGTTAGTAAAATAAGATGATATCTTTATTAATCTGGAGGCATGTCAGATTACTGTATGTTGTTCAGTTAAACATTTTTATGGCTTACATGTACTATTATTCCAATTCAACCAAGATAGACAACCCGCATGAAAACTAGTTAAGACTGACATGGCTTCCTCTCTAAATACTAGTAATTTATTTAAGCTCCTATCACAAAAAAATAACTCTTGCACGCTCTGCGTGCCTATGTTCATTATCATGGAAGTATGCTATACTACTTGTGTTTTACTGTACATGTATATTCTATATTAGGAAATAGCTTCAGGGTTCCTCTTGATAGCAGAGGTGCTATTGTACGCTCCCTGAAGGGACTACTTTGAAAATGTTATCTTTACTTTTACATACATGTAAAGGTGTCTAGATTTTTCTATATTCAAACAGTCATATACCTGATGCAGAGTAAAATAATTCTGGTCTATACATTTCACATATTATGCAATACAAAAAATACATGTAGTTGCTAGTTACCTCAGATGATTTTCTTTCCGAACTTGCATTGTTCTAAACGTATTACTGAGGACCCACCCGGCCCCCAACACACACACACACTTTCTCTACCCCCTGCAAACTTTAAGTTTATATCAAGATGACAATGAAACATCTTCCTTCAAGATCTTCGCCCCTAGCCCTATTTAAACAATTTTTTGACTTGATTTAAGCTTCAAAGTTGTGAACCTTCAAAAGAACCTTCAAAGTAAATACTACAACAGATCATAAAAAAAGTAATAGATACTCCATAGAAGATAACTGTGGGCGAACTCACCTGTAGGAATCTGTTGAAGATTGACTACTGTGTTCAGTGCTTGATGTTACCTGTCAAAGTAGATGGAACATTATGATTAATGTGTAACATTGTGATTCAGTTGTTTAGTACATTCCAATCTGTAAACAAGGGATTGGGGGGGTGGGGGGAGATAAAATGGCGACAAACAAATGGCCCAGAAAAAAAACGAAAAAAAAACCTCATT